>Ga0099364_10005891_pt1 | contig 18015 bp, 17 predicted proteins | sample TergutTh196P3_FD_73070 | JGI IMG/M metagenome (GOLD analysis project Ga0099364, IMG submission 73070) | Microcerotermes parvus P3 segment gut microbial communities from Pointe-Noire, Republic of the Congo - Th196 P3 | ecosystem: Host-associated > Arthropoda: Insects > Digestive system > Gut ...
CTCATTGCATTAACCTCCATTTATTTTTTTCTTATGGAGATTATTGACATTTACACGGGTGGTTATACAGACTCGATTTATGCCATACTCGGCACACCACCAAAGCCGCCCGGCACAAAAAGTGCCGGGCGGTGTAGCTGTTATAGCCTCAAACCCGTCCGCGCAAGCGGAGACAACAACTGTCAACTGTCAATTGTCAACTCGTTTCTAACTCAAAATCTTCCACTCTCACGATATAATATTTGAGATATATTAAATCTGCTATATTAATTTTGCCGTCATGGCTGTAGTCACCGCGCGTTGAGCTAATGCATGGCTTTAAATTTGATTTTCTTTACTATACAGTAGTAAAACTATCATCAATCGCTATATCCTTAATGGGTAAGTCAAAAGATTTACCGCTTGATTTATATAATACATCATCGCTGTGTAAATCCCACATTTTCTTGAAATACGATTCACAATATTCAAGACCACGCTCACTGTCGAATTCAAGCATAAAACTATCGGCTGCACGTCTATTCGAAAACATAACCGTCAACCACGCTGTTGTATTACCGTTTTCATCTTTGCACATAGTTATTGAATTGCGAAACTCGGTATTAAACTGTCTAATTTCTACCGTTCCTTTGCCTGTGGGGTTTTCTTCTTTTAATCTTGCATACTCACTTTTCACATTTTTTATTTTATCGCTTACTGTACCTTTTTTCATATTTTCCATAGCTTCTACTTCATTGAGAAAATCCGAATACTCACGACCGACTAAAATAAAAAATGAAGTTCCATTTTTAAATAACTGCTTGTACTCATCACGATGATATTCAGCAAAAGTATCTCCTACATATGCAATAGAACGGAATTCTTTTGCTGATAAGATAGCACGCTCTAAACTATCAATTCTCGCTGCTTTGGGGTATATTTGTTTTATGCCTAACTCGTTAAACACTATTTGCATTTCATTACCATACATAGTACCATTATAAAAAATCCCTTTTTCCACTTCTTTTAAAGCTTTTTTTACATCATTTTTAAATTTTGATTTCCACATAGTTGTTAGAGGGTTATAGGTCAAACACCTAATTTGCCTTAAATCAAAAGGAACATCATCTAAACTTTGTGTTATAAGTATTACAGGTTTTCCAATTGAATGAGCGAGTCCTAATTCATAAAAAACATTAGCATTCTTTTCTGTCATATCGCAAAAAATCACATCTGATTTTTTAATACTATTGCGAATGTCTTCCAAAATAGGTGTTGGGGAGAATATATCATCAGCTCTTTCAACGGTATACCCACAACCTTCCAAAGCCGGTTTGTAAACATGATTATAATATTCATTAAAAAAGTCTTTGAATGGCATAATAACAAAAACTGACTTCATAATTATTTCCCTCATTTCTTAATAGCAAGACTTGTCCTATATTGTACCTGTATAGATTATAGCACATTCTTCCAAAAAGCGCAATAGCGTCAAAGAAAATTCGTGATTATATATATATATATATATATATAATTTGTTGAATATTTTTGTGGCATTTGACGAACAATTGGGAGTTGATACTTATGGAATAAAAACCCACCCCCACTATTGGTGAGGGTGATTTTTCGCGGCTGAATTTGAGAGAGTAGAACATAAAAAGGCAATATAGCGTTTTTGCAAACAACTTGCTTTTTCTCGTGAAATGTGCTATGATAGAGGTGTAATAAAAACTCATTGAGCAAGGGAGGTCTTGTTATGGAAAGATTATGGTATGGTGAAGCAAGTATGAAGTACCCAAAACAGTGGATTGTTATGGTGAATATTGAAGATGAGCCTAAGACAAACAAAGGATATGGCGACATATATTTAGTTACCCCTGATAAAAAAGAAGCGTATGATAAAATCAAAGAAATAGGCGACAGCATGGGCGATAGCATGGTTATTGAAGGGTTCGATGATACCCCACAGATTGGGGGACTCGAAATATGCTACCAATAATCATTCCGTTTGCTCCGAACAATTTAGGGCGAGTTAATTTCAGAGCCCATGTTATGACCGGTGACAGAAAATCGTTGAAGAGTGTAATTTTCAAGTACGATTCGGGTTCAGACTTCACAACCCTCAACTGCGATGATTTAGACCGCTTAGGCTATACACAAGAATATTTAAAATCCTGCCCTCATCATAGCGGCGGCGCGACTTTGGCAACGGGGGAAAATAAAACCCCGTTGCAATACATAACAAACGTTTCAATCAAATTCGGCGACCGCGAATTACAGCATTGCCGCGTGTTTTTTGCTTTGGGAACGTCACTGCGCAGTCTATTCGGTAGCGATATTTTAAAGTATTTTAACAGAGAAATCTGCTACGACTCCGGCGAATTGCGGTTGTTTGAATTAAATAACAAGCCGCAGTTGGCAATGGGAGAAACGCCGATTGAGATTTACGCGGTTGAACGGGATTAATAAAAACTAACCCCCACCAAACAGTGGGGGTGATTTTCGCGGCTGAATTTGAGGGAGTAGAACACAAAAAGAAAATATAGCGTTTCTACAAACAACTTGATTTTTCTCGTGAAATGTGCTATGATAGAGGTGTAATAAAAAAACTCATTGAGAAAGGGTTTATACAATGATTTTCAATACAGCTAAAGTTATGTCTAAAGGTCAAATCACACTGCCCGTAGACATTCGTAAAAATTTAGGACTGTCAACAGGCGACAGAGTTGCCCTTATTTATGAAAACCACCGCGTTATAATGATGAACCCGGCTATTTACGCAATGGAAACGCTCACGGAAGCCATGAAAGACGAATGGGAAAAAGCGGGCATTTATAGCGAAGAGGACATCATTGAGCTTTGCCGCGAAGTGAGAGCGGAAGTCGAAGGCTTATGAGGGTTTTGATTGACAGCAACATTTTAATATCAGCCGCATATTCCAACGACAGCGTGCCACATCAAGCCTTCAAAAAAGCAGTTGAGACTCCATATCAAGGATTAATTTGTGAACAGAGCCTTGAAGAATTGCGGAGGGTGTATAACCGCAAGTTTCCCGATAAAGTTCATATATTTGAACGCTTTATTGCTGCCGCGCTTTCTGTAGTAGAAATTGTTCCTGTACCATTATCGCGCCACCCTGACGAAGACGAAATTCGCGATATTGATGACCGCCCTATTCTTAGAGCGGCTATTGAAGCTAAAGCAGATATTTTATTAACCGGTGACAAAGATTTTACAGAAAGCTCTGTGTTAAATCCAAAAATTATGACGGCGGCACAATTTGTTCAAACGGACAATTAATTCTGTCTCAAATTCATCGACATCTCGCCATTATTGAACCCCCACCAAACAGTGGGGGTAATTTTTCGCGACAACAAATACGAACACAGGATACCGAAGCATGCTGTACTAAATACGAACCGTCGAACCCACACATCGGGTGGGTGGGCGGGAATCGCCCGTGGCGGTTCGCCACTGGAGACAAATGGGTTCGAACCAGTGACCTCCTGCTTGTCGAGCAGGCGCTCTCCCTGCTGAGCTATGCCTCCAAGGGGGACTTTTTATCCGTTCGCATCCAACAAGCCCCCTATTTCGTTTGCCGAAACAGGACAATAGTTGTTAATCTGACCGAGCATTTGCGCCGCCGCGAGTTCTGACGACTCTAACCCTCTTTTAAGAATTCCCAAAGAAAACGCCGACGCAACACGCGCAGCTGATAAATCCATCGCCATTGAAGCGATATGAGACTCCATTCCCATATTTCAACACATTCCCTTCAAGCATTTTATTAACCACTGTCTATATTATCGCCGTTTTTTACAAATACTTTAGCTTTTTTTAAAAAAATTTTAGGAATTTTTAGGAATGTGTCTGATTCTCGCCTCAACCTCGTGCATTAATTTTTCGCAGAAACTGTCAATAAAAGACGCGCCTTCATCACCTCCGTGTCTTGAACGCACGGCGATTTTGCCCCTCTCTTGCTCATCGTCACCAATAACTAACATATACGGTATTTTTTGAAGTTGAGCATCGCGGATTTTAAAGCCGATTTTCTCACTTCGAGTGTCGATTTCGGCGCGGATTTTACATTCTCTTAGTTTTGTGAGGACTGTGTGGCAAAATTCATTATGGCGGTCAGCTATGGGCAAAATCCTGACTTGTGTCGGTGCGAGCCAAAGAGGAAGTGCCCCTGCATACTTCTCAATAAGCAACGCCAGCGTTCTTTCATAACAACCGATAGACGTGCGGTGTATAACAATAGGGTGTCGTTTTTGATTGTCTTTATCCGTGTAGCTCATGCCAAATTCGGCGGCAAGCTGAAAGTCTATTTGAATGGTGATTAACGTGTCTTCTTTGCCGTAAACGTTTTTGATTTGAATGTCAAGCTTAGGCCCGTAAAACGCCGCTTCGCCGACAGCCTGCGTGTATTTTACCCCGATGTTATCTAATACGCGGCGCATGAGTTCTTGGGTGTTTTCCCAGTTCTCTTTGCTTCCCATGTATTTTTCGGGCTTATTTTCATCCCACTTTGAAAAGCGATATGAAACATCTTCCTCTAAACCGACCGCTTCAAGCATAAACTTTGAAAGCTCAAAACAAGCGCGAAATTCTTCTTCTGTCTGCTCCGGCAAACAGGCAAGATGCCCCTCGGATATGGTGAACTGACGGACTCTTATCAGCCCGTGCATTTCGCCCGATGCCTCGTTTCTGAATAATGTCGAGGTCTCATTATATCTGAGCGGGAGGTCGCGATAACTGCGCGCGCGATTAAGATACGCCTGAAACTGAAACGGGCAGGTCATAGGTCGAAGCGCGAGAACTTCATCGCCCGTCTCGTCTTTTTCTTTGTCGCCCAACACAAACATTCCGTCATAATAATGTTGCCAATGCCCCGAAAGTTTATAGATGTCCGATTTTGCGAGAAGTGGGGTTTTGGTAAGTTGATAGCCCCTTCTTTCCTCTTCGTCTTCTACAAACCGTTGAAGAAGCTGAACGACTCGCGCCCCCTTAGGCAATAGTATGGGAAGCCCCTGCCCGATTAAGTCGCAGGTGGTAAAAAATTCTAATTCTCTTCCTATTTTATTGTGGTCTCTTTTCTTTGCTTCTTCAAGCTTTTCAAGGTGTTCTTGAAGTTGAGACGCTTTCGGAAACGCCGTTCCGTAAATCCGATTGAGCATCTTGTTTTTCTCGTCACCTCGCCAATATGCCCCTGTGCAACCGGTGAGTTTTACAGCCTTAACCGCACCCGTAAACATGAGGTGAGGGCCGGCGCAAAGGTCTGAAAAGTCGTCTTGTTTATAAAAAGACAGCGTTTCATCTGCATGTTCATTACAAAGCTCAAGTTTATACGGCTCATCGGGAAAAAGCTTCACAGCATCTTCGTGAGACAGGTTATATTGAACAAGCTGTGCGTTTTGTTTTATAATCGACTTCATTTCGTTCTCAATTTTTTGCAAGTCGTCATTATTAAACGGTTGCTCCGGCTCAAAATCATAATAAAACCCATTTGCGACAGCCGGCCCGATAGCAAGGGCGGTTTTGGGGTAAAGTCTCTTAACTGCCTGCGCAAGAATATGCGCGGCTGTATGCCAAAAAACTTTTTTTCCCTCATCGTCATCGAAGGTCAAAATCGAAAGCTCACAGTCAGAATCGATGAGCGTGCGCAAATCGGCGAGCCGCCCGTTTATTTTGCATGCGCAAGCGGCTTTCGCCAACCCCGCGCCTAAGGTTTTGGCGATTTCATAAGCCGACAACGCACTGTCAAACTCTTTGACTACATTATTTTTAAGCGTAATATTCATAATTTCAAACATCTCCTCCACACATCTAAAGACTATTTTAACATATTTGTTGAAGAAAGTCAAGAAAGTCAAATATAAAAAAATATTTATTAAATAACTATTGATTTTTTAATGATTTTCTGTTATAATAAACCTACAGGAAGATAAATATGATTAGGCATGTACATAATTTTTTGAAAGGAATGGTGAAAGCTATGAAGAAGGGTTTAAGCGAAATAATTATCCTTTATGATGATAATATTCTGTGCAAATTTGAGCAAAAAAAATTATTAAGCGCCTGCAAATCAATGTTAAAATCCCTAAAAACCGACGACAATGAAATCAATGTGACGTTCTTAAAGTTCTGTGACGAAATAGAAATAGTCACGCTCAACCGCCCCGTTGAAAAACTCACATTCAAAAATATCGGCTCTAAAAGAAATGGCGCGCGCGCACTGATTGACTGCGCATCAGAAGCAATTATAAATACCGGCGCACGTTATGCCCAACAGCCCGAAGAAGAACACCCCGAAAACATCATATTCCTCATGACTGTCAGCGGTCAAGAAAACGCAAGCAAACGCTATACCTGCCAACAACTGAGCGATATGCTCATTCATCAAACCGATGTCTATAAATGGGAGTTCTTCATGCTGACCGATGATGTCAACAACTATAAAAACATTGAGCTAAACCCCGAAAACATCGTGCTTTTCGACAGCGACGACATTATATCACTGAAAATATCCGCCGAAAAACTCATAGGAATGGTGGCTGAGAGGTTGAGAAAATGACTTGGCAGTTGACAGTTGACAATTGAGAGTTGATAGTTATGTAGGGGACGGGCTTGCCCGTCCCGATTTTGACAAACAATTTGACATGGTTTTTAAAATGTGCTATAATAAAGACAAATAAACTCAAAAGGCGGTGAACACTTTGCAAAAAATTGAAACCCCAAACCCCGAAACAGCAGAAATAATCGTCCCCGACATACTGCCGCCGACCGATGACACGGTGTTCAAAGCCCTGCTGACCCACCCTGATGCCAATCGTGTGTTGAAAGACGTAATCGAAAGTGTGTTAGAAATGAAGATTGAAAACGTGCAAGTTCGCAACAACGAACTACCCATTACTCATATTTTAGAAAAGCAAGAACGCTTTGATGTCAACTGCCTGACGAGCAACGGGAAACAAATCGAAATTGAAATGCAATCTACAAAAATGCAAGGTGACAGCCTTCAAAATGAATATGAAATTTTAAATACAATCAGCAAAGATGAACACGCAATCGCAAAATACAGAGCAAGGCGCAAATGGGAAGCCGACCTAACTACAAACCTCTCTGTCAGTCGAAGATTGGGGAAAGAGGAGGGTAGGCAGGAGGGGATTTTAATAGGCATGGAAAGGGGCATGGAAAGTGGAAGTCGCTAAAAGGGTAAAAATATGAAAGCAATAATAATGGCAGCAGGTAAAGGTAGCCGAATTTCCGGCAAAATTGGTGATATCCCAAAATCTATGTTGGAGATAAATTCAAAACCTATTATACGAATAACCGTCGAAATGCTTATTTCGCTTGGCATAACGCCCATCGTATGTACAGGATATAAATCTAACGTAATAAAAGAAGCCTTGGGGTCTTTAGATGTGCGGTTTTATCACAATCCCTTTTTTGACGTAACAAATAATATCGCCAGTTTATGGTTTGCTCGTAGCGAGATTGACGATGATATTATTTTACTCAGCGCAGACCTTGTTTTTCAACAGGAAATCCTTGAAAAGCTAATGAATCAGGATTATCCGTTTACAATGGCGATTGATAAATCCAGAATATTAGACGGTGATTTCTTTTTTAAGCTTGATGACAACGATTGTGTTTTGGATTTTTCACCCGAAATGCCGGTAAATGAACGAAGCTGTGAGTATATGGGACTATCAAAAATCAACCGGAAAGTCGCAGGCATATTCCTAAATAGGTTAGACAACATGATTGAAGCCCAAAAACACAGCTTGTATTATGAAAATATTATGTTGTCCTTTATAAATGATAAAAAATTAATAGTGAATACTGTTGATGTTTCTGAATACAAATGGCGCGAAATAGATTTTTACAATGATTATCAAAAGGCACTGAAACAATTTGCAAATTAATTAAGGAGTAAAAATTTAAATTATGACTGAAAATCGTATAGAACAATTGAAGGTTGTTTCAAGGGAAATGCGAATAGATATATTGAAAATGTGTCACTCGTGCGGAAAAAATAACGCTCATTTAGGTGGTTGTTTATCGTCCGTTGAAATATTGTCCGTTCTTTTTCTTGAGATAATTAAGATGAATAACAATTGTTCTAATGAGTATAGAGACCGTTTTGTTTTAAGCAAAGGTCATGCGGGTATAGCTTTGTATGCCGCTTTAAAACAGATTGGAGTTATATCACAAAAAGATATACAAAAACCTCTTCGTGGTGTTGATGCGGAATTATTTCGACACCCTAAAAGAAATCTCGAAAAATATATCGAAGTATCATCCGGCAGTCTTGGACAGGGCTTTCCATACAGTGTAGGACTCGCCTTGGCAATGAAAAAAAAATCGTATAATGACAGTAGGGTTTTTGTGATTGTAGGCGATGGGGAATGTAACGAAGGTTCTATATGGGAAGCCGCCGCTTTTGCGAGTCATATGCAACTTGATAATTTAGTTGTTATTGTAGACAAAAACGGTTTGCAATTAGATGGATTTACGAGCGATATTCTTCAGATGGATAACATGGAAGAAAAATGGCGAGCTTTCGGATTTGAGGTGGCGACTGTGGACGGGCATGATATAGAAATGCTTTATCTTGAATTGTTGCACGCTCGCGAGCGTATAAGTAAAAAGCCTTTGGCGATAATAGCAAATACCATAAAAGGAAAAGGAGTGTCGTTCGCTGAAAATGTTCCTGAATGGCATGACGGTTTTTTGAGTGATGATTTATATGAAGTTGCCTTAAAGGAGATACAGAATGTTTAATGTAACCCGAGAGGATATCGAATTGTTTTCTAAAGAAGGAAACCGCGCCGTTATAGGACAAGCCGCTTTGATGATTGCCGAAAAAGACCTATCCCTTATACTTATGTGTGCTGACATAGGGTGCAGAATAGCGGCTGATAAGCTGTATAAAAAGTACCCCGAAAAATATATTCAAACGGGAATCGCCGAACAAACTATGATAAGCATCGCCTCGGCTATGGCAAATGAAAAATTTAATGTTTTTGCGGCGGCATATGCTCCGTTTATTACGGCACGCGTTCTTGACCAAGTGCGTGTGAATATGGGCATTATGGAATCACCCGTTACGCTTATCGGAGTTATGGCGGGATTATTCGCTTCCGATTTGGGACCTTCATCCACTGCTTGTGAAGATATTGCGCAGATACGTTCGATTCCAAACATAGCTGTGATTTCACCTGCTGATTGTACCGAAACTGTAAAAGCGATGATAGCCTTATCGGATTATAATAAACCGGCATATCTTCGTGTAACAGTAGGATTGCCAAATCAAATAGTATATAAAAAAGATTATAATTTTGAAATAGGAAAAGCAATTACGCTTAGAGAAGGGCAGAATATCGCTATTATATCAACCGGAACTATCACTTATCAATGTCTTGAAGCCGCAGAAATTCTTGATAAGCAAGGCATATCATGTACGGTGCTTAATATGCACACAATTAAGCCTTTAGACACAAGTGCCATAGACAAATTAATGAATTATGATACTATATTTACTGTTGAGGAACATTCAATAATAGGTGGATTGGGTGGTGCAGTTGCAGAATATCTCGCAGAAAAAAAATCAACTCCTCGATTAAAAAGGATAGGTACGCCGGACTACTATATGGATGCGGATAGTTTTGCGGTTATGCTTGAGAGAGTCGGGTTATCGCCCGAAAAAATTGCTGAACAAATCCTGTCAGAATTATAGAAAACGAGGAAAAATCATGAAATATGCCATTGTAACAGGTTCTACAAAAGGAATTGGAAAAGCAGTCGCCGAAAAACTTTTGATAAATGGTTGCTTTGTATTTATGAATTATGCTCATGATGATGAATCAGCTAAGATAACACAAAGCGAATTTGAAGCGAAATATTCGGGTAGATTTATAATAATTAAAGCGGACTTATCTACTTTTGATGGATTGCAGAGTTATATAAAAATTGTTAAAGAAAAAACGAATTCGTTGCTCTATATAGTTCTTAATGTCGGGCTTACATCGCGTGATTCACTTGATAAAATCACTCCGGAAATATGGAATAACGTTATAAACGCTAATATTTCCGTGCCGTTTTTTTTGGTGCGTGATTTCAGACCTCTGTTGGAAAAACAAGGAAGCGTTTTATTTGTCAGTTCTTTTTTGGGTTCTACACCACATGCAACTTCGGTGGCGTATGGTGTAACAAAAGCAGCTGTAAGTTTTATGGCTAAATGCCTTGTAAAAGAATTTGTTGATATTCAAGTGACGGTAAATGCCGTGGAACCCGGATTTACAGAAACAGATTGGCATAGGGATAAGCCGGATTTTATACGAAAAAACATTGAAAATAAAACCGCTTTAGGCAGATTTGCATTGCCCGAAGAGATTGCAGACCTTTGTTATCATATGCTTAACAACAAATACATTAATGGCTCTGTTTATAATATTGATGGTGGTTATAATTATAAATGATGTCGAAAGAGAGGTCTTATTTTTGGATACAGCTTTGTTTATCGATTTACTAAATAAAAACAACATTAACTTTTTTACAGGTGTTCCCGATTCGCTGTTAAAACCATTGTGCGATTATTTGACTAAAACCTACGGAATTGACAGCGGGCATCATTTAATTGCACACAACGAGGGCGGTTGTGTTGCTTTTGCAAGCGGTTATCACTTAGCAACCGGAAAAGTCCCATGTGTGTATATGCAGAATAGTGGAATTGGAAATATGACAAATCCCGTAGTATCTCTTACACACCCGAAAGTTTACGCTATTCCCATATTGTATGTAATTGGTTGGCGTGGCGAACCGGGAGTTAAAGATGAGCCGCAACACGTTTTTCAAGGCGAGATAATGCTAAGGCAACTTGAAAGCATGGAAATTGAGACTTTTGTAGTCGACAAACACACCACAGAGCAGGAATTGTATGAAAAATTAAATCACTATAAAATGCTGTTTGAATTAGGGAAAAGTGCCGCATTTATTGTGCGAAAAGGCGCGTTTATTGCAGATTATTCTAAAGAGTATAAAAATAGATATATACTTAATCGAGAGACAGTTATTAAAATAATAACTGAATATTCTTGTGATGATATGATTGTTTCTACTACCGGGAAAATTTCTCGTGAATTATATGAAATTCGTGCTAATTCCGGCGGCAATCACAGCCGTGATTTTTTGACTGTTGGTTCAATGGGACATAGCGCAATGATTGCTTTGGGAATCGCCGTCAACAAAAAAAAATCACGAGTTTGGTGCATTGATGGTGATGGTGCTTTATTAATGCACATGGGAGCATTAAGTGTAGTCGGAAATATAAAACCTGAAAATTTTATTCACGTCATTTTAAACAATGAATCACATGAAACGGTGGGTGGAATGCCAACGGTTATTTCAACTACTGATGTTTGTGCCATGGCAATTGCTTTAGGGTATAAAACCGCTTATTCTGTAGATAACGAGACGGAGTTGACGAAAGTTCTTGAGAAAGTTAAAACCGATAACGGTCCTGCTTTAATAGAGGTTAAAGTCGCTTTGGGGGCAAGGGCAGATTTAGGCAGACCTATACTTAAAGCGGTCGATAATAAATCGAATTTCATGAAATTTTTAGGAGAGCAAAAATGAATGATAAATCAAAAAGTGTCTATATGACTTTCGGTACTGATATAATTCACGGTGGACATGTTCAAATAATTAACAAAGCGGCAGAATTGGGCGAATTGACTATAGGCGTTCTAACTAATGAGGTTATAGCTTCCTACAAACGCTATCCATTAATTGATGTTTGTGAACGGGCAGAAATTTTGTCGAATCTTAAGGGCGTTAATAAAGTTGTTATACAAGATTCAATTCTGGGAGAGAGCGTTTTACGGGATTTGAAACCCGATTATTTGGTTCACGGCGATGACTGGGTGACCGGATTTAAACGCCCGTTTCGTGATAAAACAATTGAAATAATGAAAGAGTGGGGTGGTTTTGTCGTTGAGTTCCCGTATAGCGAAAGTGTTGTGCATGATAATTTAGAGAAAAGCGCAAGGGCTCAACTTTCGATTCCCGATATGCGACGTGGCTTGCTTAAAAAACTACTCGTAATGAAAGGATTAGTAACTGCAATTGAAGCCCACAGCGGCTTAACCGGAATTATTGCAGAGGAAACCAAAGTTGTCAAAAAAGGCAAAGTTCGGCAGTTCGATGCCATGTGGGTTTCGAGTCTTTGCGACTCTACATTAAAGGGTAAGCCGGATATTGAACTTGTCGATTTCACAAGTCGTTTGCGTACCCTTGACGATATTATGGAAGTTACCACAAAGCCAATTATCTTCGATGGAGACACAGGAGGCTTAGTTGAACACTTCGCCTACATGGTGAAAACTTTGGAGCGAATCGGAATTTCAGCTATTATTATCGAAGACAAAATAGGTTTGAAAAAAAACTCGCTTTTCGGGACACAAGCAGAACAAGAGCAAGACACGATTGAAAATTTCTGCAAAAAAATAACTGAAGGTAAGTCCGCACTCAAAACCCGTGATATGCTAATCATCGCTCGAATAGAAAGCCTTATTCTTGAAGTTGGTATGGACGATGCCTTAAAGCGAGCCCACGCTTATGTTGAAGCGGGTGCAGATGCGATTATGATTCACAGTCGACGAAAAACTCCTGATGAAATACTTGAATTTTGCAGAATATTCCGCAGTAAAAACAAAACCACACCTATAGTTGCAATTCCGTCCACTTATTCGACAGTCACCGAAGAAGAACTCGCAGAGGCAGGCGTTAATATTGTTATTTACGCGAACCAGTTGATGCGCTCAGCTTTCCCCGCTATGCAAAATACAGCGAAGTCGATTTTGGAAAATCATCGTGCGAAAGAGGCAGAAGTTAACTTGATGTCGATTAAAGACATTATTACTTTGATTAGATAAAGCCGCCCAACAAAAAAACCACCGGGCGGTGGTTTTTTTATTATGGCAATTGACACTTTCATAAATTTGTGTTATACTATTAATTAAAGTATTGTTTGAGAGGTTTCACTATGAAAAAATGGGTGTTGAATGATATAAACCCCGACGGGGTTAAGCGGCTTTGCTCTGAAACGGGGTTAAATCCGCTGATTTGCCACGTTTTAGTCGGCAGGGGAATTTCAGACAAGAGCCATGCCGACTTGTTTTTGTTAGAGCAAGAACTCTCAGACCCCTATCTCTTAACGGACATGACAAAGGCTGTTGAAATTATCGAAAATGCTTTGGAATGTGGCGACAAAATTGTCGTGTTCGGCGATTATGATTGTGACGGCGTTACCGGAGCAGTTATGCTTTTTAATTACCTCTTGGCTTTGGGGGCCGAGGTTGATATTTATATTCCCTCACGTGATGAAGGCTACGGAATGAGTGAACAAGCCGTTCGATTACTCTGTGAAAAAGGCACAAAACTGATTATAACAGTCGATAATGGAATTTCAGCCCATGCTGAAATAGCTCTTGCTAAAGAATTAGGTATGACGGTGATTGTCACCGACCACCATAAAGTTCCTGAGAGCTTGCCCCCTGCCGATGCCGTAATCAACCCTAAACGAGATGATGACAGTTCTCCTTTTAAAGAGCTTGCCGGTTGCGGTGTCGCACTTAAATTAATCATGGCGTTAGAGCGCGATGCTCCTCAAATGACAGAGCAGTTTTCTGATTTCGCCGCCATCGGAACAGTCGCAGATATAGTCCCGTTAATTGGCGAAAATCGAACAATTGTGAAACAAGGGCTCTATCACATTACCCACACCGATAATATAGGGCTATCAGTGCTTTGTAAACTCAGCGGCGTGGTTGAACGCGCTGTCAGCGCGACCTCACTCGCTTTCGGAATTGCTCCGCGAATTAATGCGGCAGGGCGTTTTGGACATGCCCAAAACGCCGTTGATTTATTTTTATGTGAGGAATATCCTCTTGCTAAGGCAAAAGCAGAGCGGTTATGCGAACTCAACGAAGCAAGACAAGCCTGCGAAAAGGAAATAGTTGAGCAGGCCGAAAAGTTTCTTTACGAACGCCCTAAGCGGCTTTACGAAAGGGTGATTATAGCTATTGGCGAGGATTGGCATCACGGTGTTATTGGAATTGTCAGCGCGCGTTTATTGCAGAAATTTAACAAGCCCGCAATTGTAATGTCAATTCAGGGTGAAACAGTGCGCGGCAGTGCCCGTAGCATTGACGGGTTTTCAATCTACAGTGCGTTGGCAAGCTGTTCGTCTTTGTTAACCAAATTTGGGGGCCACACAAAAGCCGCAGGCTTTAGCATGAAAACCTGTGATGTAGAACAATTCATTAAAAAAATCAGCGATTATGCACGCGAGAACTTCGAGAGTATGCCAAAACCCCTACTTGTGGCAGAAAAAGAGCTTTCGTCAGAGGATTTCACAATTGGGGCGATTAGTGAGTTAGTTTTGCTTGAGCCTTTCGGCGAGGGCAACGCGCGCCCTGTGTTTCTCATGAACGGCTGTCGCATTATTTCAAAAAAGCCCCTCAAAAACGGAAAGTTTCTCTCGTTCACGGCTGAGTTTGCAGGAGAAGTGCGGACAATTCTTGTCTTTTCAATGCCTTATGACGACTTTTGGTATGAGCCGGGCGATGTTTTAGATGTTGCGGTTACCCTTGACATTAACGAATATAACGGGGCGAAAAACATTCAGATTTTAGCTAAAGACATACGCCGTGCCGGTTTCAAGCAAGAGCGTTATTTCGCAGCATTAGAGACCTATGAGAAGTTGAGACGTTCCGAAAAAATTGAGCCTAAGCTTTACGAGCGAATAACCCCCGATGAGACGAGCATTAAAGCCGTTTATGACCTGTTGAGAACCCACATAAAAACCGTCTCCCGCGCCGCAGATGCTGCCTTGAAAAAGGGAATAAACCACTGCTTGTTTTTAATTATTCTTGATGTTTTAAAAGAATTGGGATTAGTTAGTTTCGATAATACATATAATAAAATAGAGCTTCAACCTGTGAAAGAAAAAGCCGACCTCACAAAGTCGGTTATTATAAAGAAACTTAAAAAAATCGAGTAAAAGGAAGGGGATGTCGGAAAATGGAAGGATTAGAGTTGTTATTAGAAAAATTAGACAACAACAGCAGAAGAGACTATGACATTCCCAAAATAAAAATGGCATATGAAATTGCGCGAAAAGCGCACGAAGGGCAATATCGCCATTCGGGTGAGCCGTATATCACTCACCCTATGGCGGTTGCTCATATTTTGGCAGACTATAATATGCACTCTGACGTAATCTGCGCCGCTATTTTGCATGACACGGTTGAAGACACAGACATAAAACTTGAATTAATTGAAAAAAAGTTCGGCAAAGTTATCAAAATGTTGGTTGACGGTGTCACAAATATAGGCATAGTTCCGCTTAACACTAAAGAAGAGCATAAGGCAGAAAATACAAGAAAAATTCTTATAGCAATGTCTAAAGATGTCCGCGTAATGCTGATTAAATTGGCTGACCGCCTTCATAATATGAGAACGTTAGAGTTTAAAAAACCTCATAAACAGCGTGATACCTGCCTTGAAACCATGACGTTTTATGCCCATATCGCTCACCGACTCGGGCTTAACGATTTCAAAGAAGAGTTAGAAGACTTAGCCATTCGCTGTCTTGACCCGCATGCCGTCAAGGCGATTGAAGAGTATCTCTCAACTTTAAGCGAAAAGAACGAAGCTTTTATCAGCACTATTAAAAGCCAAATCGCCGAAAAAGTATCATACATTACGCCGCCGCCCGAAATTGAGGGTAGGGTTAAAGGCATATACAGTATTTATAAAAAAGTCTATAAAAACGGGAAAAACATAGAAGAAATATACGACATCTATGCGGTCAGGGTCATAGTCGAAACCGTGAGTGATTGTTACGGCGTTATGGGGCTTTTGCACGACATGTTTACCCCCATGGAAGGGCGAATTAAAGACTACATAGCCTCGCCGAAGCCAAACAATTACAGGTCACTTCACTCCACCGTTATCGCTAAAGGGGGAATTAAGTTTGAGTTTCAAATCAGAACTCGTGAAATGCATAACACTGCCCTTTACGGCGTTGCCGCACACTGGAAATATAAGGCGGGAATATCCAACACCTCGTCAGAGAAAGACAAGCGTTTAGAATGGATTCGCCAACTCCTCGAAACAGACCGCGAAGCCGATGATATTGCACAAATAAACGAGAGTCTTCGCGTTGATTTGTCACCCGATATCGTGTCGGTGTTTACCCCTAACGGCGATGTAATCGCACTTCCTGTCGGTTCCACCGTTATAGATTTTGCCTACTCCATTCACACCCAAGTCGGGCATAAAATGCTCGGCGCGAAAGTGGGTGGGAAAATGGCATCCCTTGATTATAAGCTCAAAATGGGGGACTTAGTTGAAATTCTCACCACAAACGCCAGCACACACGGGCCTAATTTGAGTTGGCTTGAGCATGCACACACAACCGAGGCTAAAACCAAAATCCGTGCGTGGCACAAACGCGAAAACCGTGGGGCAAACATCGAACGCGGAAGGGATGTTTTAGACATTGAGTTCAAGAAAAACCATATCCCGTGGGACGATGACTTTATCAAAGAACTTGCCGTTCGTCAGCGTTTTGATAATGCCGATGACTTCTATGCTTCAATCGGCTATGGCGGCGTGTCTGTGCAAAAAATCATGCAGAGAATCAAGCACGACTATGAGAACGCGCACAAACCTCATCCCGAAACAAACACAAATGCAGAAGAACTTGTCGCCATGAACATACATAAAAAGCAATTAGGCGGCGTTTCAGTTCAGGGGCTTGACAACTGCGATGTGAAATACGCACAGTGCTGTAACCCGCTTCCGGGTGACGACATTATAGGATTTGTCACAAAAGGTCACGGAATCTCAGTGCATAAAACCGACTGCCCCAACGTTCACAACAACATGACTAAAAACCACGCGCCCGAACGCTGGGTTTCGGTAACGTGGAACCGCGCTGAGAGCCATTATCGTGTCAGCATTGACATTGTCGCCCTTGACAGAACATCTTTAATTGCAGACATCACCGGGCATATATCCGAAAATAAAATCAGCATAACCGACATAAACGCTCACTTTTTAAGAAACGGCAACGCAAATATTATAGTAACCGTTGAAGTCTGCGGCGTTGAACAACTATCAGGGCTAATCGCCAAAATAAGAAAAATCAAAGGTGTTATTTCGGTGGAGAGAACGACGAACAGTTGACGAACAATTGACAATGTACAATTGACAATTGACAATTATTGTAGGGGACGGGCTTGCCCGTCCCGCCGCGACAAGAATTTTTTTAAACCTTGACTTTTAAAATCAAATATGATAGAATAATATTATAAAAATACTGGAGGTCAAAACTTTGAACGCTCAAGACAGAAACTTTGAACAAATACCCATCATGCCGGAAATACTTTCGCCGACTGACGACTACATTTTCAAGCTCATATTCGGTGACGAGAACGATGTTGAGCAACTGACGAGTTTATTGCGTTCGGTGGTGAGGGTTTCGCTTGATGAGTATAAAGAAATAGCGATTGCCGACCCACACTTGCTTCGCGAACATAAAGGCGATAAACTCGGAATACTTGATGTCAGAGTCAAAACTAAATCCGGTAAAATCATAAATGTAGAAATCCAAGTCAAGCCTTCGCCTATGTTACGAGAACGAATTTTGTATTACGCTTCAAAAATGATTACGGGGCAGATGAAATCAGGTACCGACCATTCAGATATTAAACAAGTCATCAGCATAGTAATTACCGACCACAATTTTATAGATGACAGCGATAATTATCACAATTGTTATACGCTGTATAATCCCGAAACTGGCTCTGAATTTTCTGATAAGTTAGAAATACATACGATTGAGTTGCCGAAAATTCCGACCACAGATGACGGCACGCAATTATGGTGGTGGACTAAGTTTTTGTCCGCTAAGAGTAAGGAGGAATTCACTATGTTAGCAGAACAAAACCCACAAGTTGAAAA
>Ga0099364_10005892_pt1 | contig 18013 bp, 13 predicted proteins | sample TergutTh196P3_FD_73070 | JGI IMG/M metagenome (GOLD analysis project Ga0099364, IMG submission 73070) | Microcerotermes parvus P3 segment gut microbial communities from Pointe-Noire, Republic of the Congo - Th196 P3 | ecosystem: Host-associated > Arthropoda: Insects > Digestive system > Gut ...
GGGGGGGGGGGGGGGGGGGGGGGGGGGGTGGGGGGGGGGGGGGGGGGGAGGCGGGCTTACGGGTCGGCATAAGGCCGATCTGGCTCAGGGCGCTGCCGCCGGTCTGGCCCGCGGCGGCTTGAGCCAGGGCCGCCGTGCGGGCCGGCTCGGCCGGAGCCGGGGGAGCGGCGGTTGGGGCGGCCGGAGGTTCCGGGACACTCAGACGCCCGGCCAGGGCCCCGACCTGGGGCGGCGGCTGGGGGGGCGGGGCTGTCCCCATGGTCCCTCTTTCGGCCGAATCGGCCGAGGGCCGGAGATAGGCCGCGGCCAGCCACAGGCAGAGCACCATCAGCACTCCCCCCAACAGTATGGGGGCGGCCGGCGAGGCCGGCCGCGTCCTGGCAAAAAGCGGGGCGCGCTTCCCCGTCCCTCCCCCGGCGCGGCCCAGGGCGGACCGCTCCAGCTTCAGAATCGGTCGGGGCGCGCGATAGCGGGCATTGCGGCCGGCCTGATTTTTCCTGTCCTTGAGGATGAAGCCGGCGGCCAGAATCAGCCCGGCTCCGGCTATTATCAAAATTATGTTCAAGCTTCGTCTTTCCGATTTTCAGGCCCCAAGGTCCGGCCGGGCTCATCTCCTTCGGGCCTTGGTTTGCCCGCTTCCTGGCCCCGCCGCCGCCCGCGGGCCCGCACCATGGTCACCACCGGGCCGCTGGCCAGGTAGATGAGGCCCAGGGGCAGAAAGGCGCTGCGGTTCTTGGCGATTATCAGGCCCATGAGCAGCACCGTCAAGACCAGGGTTTCAAATGGGCGGCTGTTGCGGAACAGCACCTTATTCTTGTGGCTGACGTAGTCAATGTTAGAAACCATGAGAAAGGCCAGGGTCAGCAACAGCCCCAGGATCAGAAAGCTGGAGGGCTGGCCCTCACAGCCGGAGCGGTGGTGCCACAACACCGTAGAGGCCACCATCAGCGCCCCGCCGGGAATGGGCAGGCCCTGAAAGAACCCCGGATCGCGCGTTTCGGAAAATACGTTGAACCGAGCCAGCCTGAGAGCGCCGCAGGCCAGGAAGATAAAGGCCGCGGCCACGCCCAGCCTTTGATATTGAGGCCCAAGGTGGTCGGGGGTCAAGACCCACAGATAGGCCAGCACGGCAGGGGCCGCTCCGAAGGCCACCAGGTCGCACAAGGAGTCGTATTCCATTCCGAAACGGCTGGTGGTGTTGGTCATACGGGCTACGGTGCCGTCCAGCCCATCGCTTAAGGCGGCAATGAAGATGAGCCAGGCCGCCTGGCTATAACGCCCGTCAATGGCGGCCAGTATGGAATAAAACCCGAAGAACAAACTTAACGTGGTGAATATATTTGGCAAGACATAAATACTACGCCGTTTGGGGGGTCTGTTTTTAAGTTTCAGGCTCCGCAAGGCCTAATCTCCACTTATCATATATTGAGGTTATTATAACATAAATAATGTCTTTTGAAAGCAACTTGGCGTCAAAGGGCTGGTCATCAATGCCCTGGGCGGGTCTCCACCGCCAGCACCGCCGGCAGGGTGGGGTGGTAGCCGGGCAGATGGGCGGACCGATGCCGGTTAAGGGAATACGGCCCCCAGGCCTGGAAGGTCTTGCCGTCCCGGCGCCAGAGAAACTGGCTCTCAAAGCCCCCGTCCAGCCCCAGGGCCTGGACCAATCCGAGGCCCGGCTCCTGGAGCGCCAGGGCCAGATCGTGAAGGCTGATGGCCGCCGGGGTCATGATCAAGAGAAGGCGTCCCTCCCGGTCTTCGGCCACCACGGATCGGGCGGCCAGGTTGGCGGTGTCCCGGACCCTGATGCGGCCGCCGCGATCCAAGAGCATGAAGGACTGCAGGGCGCTTAAGTAGTGATCCGGGGCGAGGCTTTCGGGGTTTTCCAGATCTATGATGGCCGAGAGCGGTTTTTGGCCCTCGGTTCGCGGGCCGGAGACCACAAACCCCCGCCAATGGCGGTGATTTTCAGGAGATATCTCCCGACCGTCGCGCCGGAGGCGTCCCATATAACGCCGGTCCGGGTAGAATTGCCCGGCGTTGATCAGGGCCTGGGCCGAAGGAAGGCGCTCACCCCAGCCGCTTAAGTTGACAGGCTTGGGAAATTCGCTCTCGTGATAGGGTTTCAAGAGGTAGCGGGCCGGGTCGAAGCGGGCCAGGTAGAGGTCATTGGCCCCGAAGCGGGCCCCGTAGAGAATTTTTGTTCCGGCCCAGTCAAAGCCGGGCGCTGCGGCCTGCCAAGTGAAGCTCGCCAGGCGGGGGCGGGCCATGAGCCGGCGCCACAGGTTTTCAAGGGCGAGGGTCAAGGTTTCCGCCGGTTTTTTTCCCAGGTCGCGGCCGGTCAAGCGGAGATTGGGGCCGCCGAAAGGGCGGCGGTCGGTCATGGTGACTGAACCCTCGTCCGTGCGGCTGGTCAGGCTGAGGCTTTCCGGCCAAGGGTCCAAGGCTTGGTCAAAGGTCAGTGAGATGGTCACGGCCGGCAGCCCGTCAGGGCCGGGCACCGAAAGCGAGCGGTGGGATCCCTCTTCTTCCGGCAGAAAGCCGGCCAGCCGCCAGAGGGCGGCATTCAGCCGTCCGGATAAATCCGCGGGTTCATCGGCCGGGGCCGGCGGAGCCAGGAGCCACAGGGCCAGGAGACCCGCCCAAATAGGTGTTTTATTTTTCTTTAACATCGTGTATAGTTTAAAAACATACCAGGAATATCCTGAAAAAGCGTCATCAGCCCTGTTTCCTTAAGTCTGCGGGAGCCGGAGTTCTCCGGAGATTGTAGCATAAGGACTCGGTTGGCGCGCTGATTTTTTAACCATTTAACTTTGGAGGAGATAGCCATGCCTGCTGAAATCATCAAAGGTCTGCCCGTGGCCACGGCCATGCGCGAAGAAATCGCTGAAGAAGTCAAGAAAATGAGCGTTCAGCCCAAGCTGGCCGTGGTGCTGGTCGGCGGCGACGAGGCTTCCGTGGTTTACGCCGAGTCCAAGATAAAAGTCGGCGATAAATTGGGCATCAAGGTGGAGCTCCACAAACTTGAGGAAAGCGCTTCCGAAGACGATGTAATCAAGCTCATTGACAAACTGAACGCGGACAAGGCCGTCCACGGCATCCTGGTGGAATTGCCCCTGCCCAAGCCCCTGGAAAAAGTGAAAGCAAACGTCATGGAACGCATCGACCCCAAGAAGGATGTGGATGGGGTCCACCCGGTAAACCGCGGCTATCTTCTGGGCGATCAGGAAGACCGGGCCCTGGTGCCGGCCACGCCCCTGTCCTGCATCGCGCTTATTGAGGCCAGCGGCGTGGACCTTGATGGCAAGCGGGTCACCTTGGTGGGCCGGGGCGACACTGTCGGCCGTCCTCTGGCCAGCCTGCTCATTACCAAGGACAACAAGCAAGAGGGCGGGAAGAAGAAGAAGCGCAATGCCACCCTGACCATCTGCCACACCGGGACCAAGGACATGGCCGGCGCGATCAAGGGCGCGGAAATAGTGGTGGCCGCGGCCGGTGTCCCCAAGCTGGTCAAGGCGGACATGCTGGCCCCGGGCCAGATCGTCATTGATGCCGCCATCAACCAACTGCCGGACGGCAGCATCTGCGGCGACGTGGACACGGAACCGGCCAGCCAGATCGTCAAGGCCATCACCCCCGTGCCAGGCGGCGTTGGCACTCTGACCACCGCCATCATCATGCAGAACCTTTTAAAAGCAGCCCGCCTGCAAGGCGTTAAATGACAGCGGCGCGATTTCGTCCGACCGCCACAAAACCACAGAGAGGTTTCAGCCATGAGTCATGATATACCCAGCGATTTTTACTCAATGACCATCAACGACTTTCTGAAAGTAGCCGCCTCCAGTTCCCATGTCCCCGGCGGCGGCAACGTCTCCGCCGTGGTGGGCGCCCTGGGGGCCTCCATGGGGGCCATGGTGGCCAGCTTGACCGAGGGCAAGAAAGGCTACGAGGAACACCAGGCGGCCAACTCGGCCATCCTCAAGGCCTTTATGGACGGCATTGAAAACCTCAAAACCCTGACCAAGGGCGATGTGGAGGCCTTCGATGCCTATATGAAGACTTTCAAGCTGCCCAAGGACACTGATGAGCAGAAGAAAGTCCGCGCCGCGGCCATTGAAGACGGGGTTAAACAAGCCACCCTGGCGCCGATGAAGATATGCCGTCAGTGCCTGGAACTTATGCGGGAGGCGGCCAAACTGGCCCCCTTCGGCAACAAGGGGGCCATCAGCGACTGCGGCGTTGCGGCCATCGTCCTGGAAGGAGCCATCCGCGCGGCTATGCTGTCGGTGGATATCAACCTTCCGTCCATCAAGGACGCCGCTTTCGCGGCCGACATAGTCAGTGAGCGCGGCCGTCTTTTCGCCGAAGCCGAGGAAATCACGGCCACGGTTTTGACCCATATGCGGGCCCGCTGGTAACTTGGCAGAGCTTCAAATCAAAAGGCCGGCTTTTGCCGGCCTTTTGATTTGCCTTGATGCCCTATCGCCCCCTTTTCAGCCATTTACCCAAAACGGCATAGAGCATTTTCACGTCAATGGGCTTGGTCAGGTGGTCGTCCATGCCGGCCTCCAAACTCTTCTCCCGGTCGCCGCTCATGGCGTGGGCGGTCATGGCGATGATGGGGAGGTCTTTGAAACGCTTATTTTTTCTGATCTCCATGGTTGCCGAAATACCGTCCATCACCGGCATCTGGATGTCCATCAGAACCATCTCGTAGTCCCCGGCCATAAGCATATCCACAGCCTCTCGGCCGTTATTGGCCACAATCACCTTAAGTCCCTTCTTTTCCAGAAATTTTTTGGCGATGACCTGGTTCAATTCGTTGTCCTCGGCCAGGAGAATGGGTCTAAGTCCGCTTAGGTCGTCCGGCGGATCGACCTCCTTTTTTTCTCCCAAGCCGGTTTGGGCGGACGCGGGGCGGGTCTCTTCCGAGGCCAGGTCGAACTCGGCCGTAAAATGGAAGGCCGCCCCCCGGCCGGGTTCGCTGGCGCACCAAAGCTCACCGTTCATCAGGTGGACCAGTTTTCGGCTGATGGTCAGGCCCAGGCCGGTGCCCCCATACTTCCGGGTGATGGAGGTATCGGCCTGGGTGAAGGGGGTGAACAGGGCGCCAATTTGTTCCGGGGTCAGGCCGATGCCGCTATCCTGTACGGAGAAGCGCAGAACGACCATCGGCCCGCGCCGCTCCGCCTCGTCCACCGAAAGATAAACGCCGCCCTGGTCGGTAAATTTTATCGCGTTGCTGAGCAGATTCAGAAGAATCTGGCCCAGGCGCAATGGGTCGCCCTGAAGGCGGGGCGGCAGATCGGGCGGGGCGCTGATTTCAAAAGCCAGCCCTTTGTCATTGGCCATGGGACCAAACATATCGGTCATCTGTAAAAGGACCTGGGGAAGGGAAAAATCCACCCTTTCCATCTCCAGCCGCCCGGCCTCGATTTTGGAAAAATCCAGAATGTCGTTGAGGATGCGCAATAGGGTATTGGCTGACTGTTCGGCCTTGAGAACATAGTCGGCCTGGCGGGGCGCCATGGGCGGCAGATCATCGGACCGGGCGAGATTGAGCATGCCTAAAATGGCGTTCATTGGCGTTCTGATTTCATGGCTCATGTTGGCCAAAAATTCGCTTTTGGCGCATGAAGCCACCAGCGCCTCATGGGAAGCCGTTTCGGCGGCCCGGGTCTGCACTTCAAGCTCTCTCGTGCGTGCGCGCACCGCCGCCTCAAGCCGTCTTTCAATCTGGCGGCCTTTCAGAAACAAGAGAGTCAAAAGAATTAATATGCACAAAAGCAGTATGGAGGCGCTGATCAGGAAGGGTATTTTCGACTGCGCCATTTTCAGCCTGTAATCAAAAGCCTTGTGGGTCCAGCGCTCCGCAATGCTGTTGGTGTCGATCACCTGCAAGGCCTTGTTCACGATGGAACACAAGAGCCCTTCCTCAAGGTTGAAGCCGAAAGAGGCGTCATAGGCGCGATTGAACAGAATATTCGCCTTGAACCCCGGCCGCTCCAAAAAGTTCGTCACACTTAGCAGTTGATTTTTTGTCATCATCGCCAGGTCGATCTCTCCGCGCTCCAAGGCGTCGAAGGCGTCGAAATTGCTCGTGTATTCCACGGTATTCATATGATGCGGAAACCATTCGCGGAACAGTTCGGCATAGACGGATTCCTCAATCAGCCCTACCCTCGCATACAAAATCTCGTTGGCCATGATGTCCGGGTAATCGGCCAGAGACAGCATCGCATAGAAATCAACCTGGTAGGGGGTCTCCGGCCACAGGAAGCGGCCGCGCCGTTCTTCGGACTGAATGAGTTCGGTGGTCATGGACGCTTGGCCGCTTTCAAGCAGGCCCATCAAGACCGGCCATTCTATCTTCTTCTCGTGCGTAAGCCTGAAGCCAAGCCCCGTCAGCTTCTCAATCTCTTTCAGCACATCATGGGCAAGGCCCTGCCATTGGCCTTCCTGCTCATTGTAAAAGCTGGCCGGGTAGTTGTCATATTCAGCCACCATGGGAATTTTTCGGCCGGAATCGATATGCTCCCGGATATAGTTTTTTTCCTCGGCCGTGAGGCGCAAGAAAAGCTTGTGCCGCAGGTAGTCAAGATAACCGCGGTTATACAAATGGGTCAGGTGATAGGCGGCTCCGTGGCGCAAGGCCTTTTGCATAATTGAAATGACGGGCTCAAGCTCGGGGTTTTTCGTGGTCAAGGAAACGGGGCTGAACAGGAGAGGAAAAAAATCCTCGGCCACCACATCGTCGTACTCGTCGAAGGCGGCTTCCGCCGGACTTTCGTCAAAAAAAGCGTCAATCCGATCGTCTTTCAAAAGGCGGTAGGCGTCCGAGTAGTTGCCCACAAAGACATATTCGGAACCTTCTTTGAGGTAGGGGGATACCTGGTCGTGCGTGACGGCATCCTCCAGAAAGGCATAGCGCAGAGGGCGTTGCTTCTCTGTTTTGTACAACGCCTCGGCGCCTTTTAGGCGCATAAACTTTATGGTGCGTTCGGCGATGGCGTCGGTCATGAAATAGACGGCGCGGCGTTCCTCGGTGGCGGTCATCTCGCCCGTGAAATCTATGGCTTGCGATTCCAGGCCGGCAACTAAGTCTTCCCATTCATACAAGGCCGGTTTGAAGGGCATCCCGAACAGGTCTGAAAGCCAATCGCAGAAAAGGGCGGAATACCCACCGAAGGCGCCGTCTTCCCCTATGAAGGCATCCGTACTCGGGTTCATGCCAAAAATAAACGGGCGGTTCTCGCCGCGGAGTTTTTCGATCGCGGCGATTTCCTCCCCGGTCACGCCGGGGATCTCCAGAAACGAGGTATAGACGGGAGGGGGCCTGCCGACCTTCGGCTTGGCCGAGGGCTCGCAAGCGCAAACAGAGGCAAGGGCCAGGAAGCCGAGGAAGAGGCGGAGCGCTTTGCCGGCCGTCCAAAGTCGAGGCTCGGGCATATCTCAATCGACCGCGGCCTTTTCGATTTTTTTCATGTTTTCTCCCGGGGTTTTGACAGGGAGCCTGCAATTCGGCGGCTTCTTGGCTGTTTCCATAGGCCCAATATATATTAGCATCGTTTATGGGAAAAAACTATCAAGCCGAAACAGCCCTGGAAGCCGCCCGAGGTTTGGTAGCTTTTTTCTGAGGATAACGCTAATATATATAAGTCAGTTAACAGCATCATCCTCAATCATAATGGGAGGAAAACGGCGTTAAAGCGTCAAGCATCCGCCTCATGGACTCGCTGAAAGCCGAAGTCGGCTCTAAAATTTTCGTCACCCGCGATTCCGACGGTTTCGAGGGCGCCCGCCAGGTTCTCGAAGTCTCGGGAGCGGGCGAACTTTTCAGGCCGGGAATTAAAGTCGCCCTCAAGCCCAACCTGGTACTGGCCAAGCCCGCATCAAGCGGCGCCACCACCTCGCCGCGGGTCGTTGCGGGAACCATAGAATTTTTGAGGGACCACGGCGTTCGGGACATCACCATCATGGAGGGAGCGTGGGCCGGGGACAGCACGGAGCGCGCGTGGCAGGTCTGCGGCTATCGCGAGCTGGAGAAAAAATACGGCGTTCGTCTTCTGGACCTTAAAAAAGACCGCACCCGCACCGTTTTCGTGGCCGGTATGAAAATCGAAATCTGCCGGTCTCCTCTTGAGGCCGACCGGCTCATCAACCTGCCGGTCCTGAAAGGTCACTGCCAGACTGTCATGACCTGCGCGCTCAAGAACCTGAAAGGCTGCCTCCCTGACAGCGAAAAACGGCGTTTTCACAGTATCGGGCTGCATGCTCCCATTGCCGCGCTTAACCTGGCCATACGGCCGGACTTCATCCTGGTCGATGCCCTTTGCGGCGACATAACCTTTGAGGAAGGCGGCAATCCCCTGGAAATGAATATGCTCTTCGCGGGGCGCGATCCTGTAAAAGTCGACGCCTACGGCGCTTCGCTCATGGGGATATCCCTTTCCGAAATCGAACATCTGCGCCTGGCCGAAGAACTGGGAGTCGGCTCTTCGGAAATTCAACCGGGCGCCGTTGTAAAGGTCGGCGACAGGCGGATTCCCGCGCGGGCCGGCGCTCTGCCCCAGGCGGCGCGTCATCTGGCGCGCTACATAGAGGAACGCGGGGCCTGTTCGGTTTGCTACGCCGGACTGATTCACGCGCTGTTTCGCATGGAGGGGGAATCTCTGAAAGGCAAAATTCACATCGGGCAGGGCTTCAGGAATATGCGCGGCCCGGGGGTCGGTTACGGCGAATGCGCCGGCGGGTTCGATACGGCCATTGGGGGCTGCCCCCCGAGCGGGGAGGCGCTGATTACGCTGATTAATCAGCGCCTCCCTTAAAGTCCGGCTGAAGCCGGCTCTACTCCTGGGAGTCGCCGTAAACGGCTCCGCCCACGCCGCCGGCCGTGGCCCCGATGACGGCGCCTTTGGCGAGGCCGCTGCTGCCGCCGGTCAGGCCGCCAATGGTGGCCCCGATGAGGGCGCCGCCAGCGGCCCCGCTGACGGCCCCTTGCTGGGTTTTGCTCATGTTGGTGCAGGCAGGGCCGAGGGCCAGGCAGATCAGAAGCCAAAAGGGCAGGGTCTTCCTTATCATGATCATCTCCTTAAACATGCATCAAGGGTTGGGGTTTATGGAAACATCTTATATTATCTTACAAGATCGGCATAAAAATACAACAGATTTTTAGAAAAGCCTAAGATCTATGGGGGATCGGCCATATGAGCCAAGATTTTTTCCAGCGGCAGGAAGAGACCCGGCGCCAGAGCCGCCGCTTCTTCATGGCCTTCGCCGCCTCGGTGGCCGCGGCCGTGGTTGTCTTCTACTTAGTCGTCACCGGCTGTCTGATGGTGTTGTTCATAACCCTGATACCTGAAATATCGTTGCCGCCGGCGGTCCTCGCAGGGCGCCTGCCCCTGCCTCAGGCCATTTACGGCGACCCGCCCCGGGTCCTGGCATTCCGGCCCTTCCTCATGGTAGGTTCGGGCATCCTCCTCATCATCGCCTCGGCCTGTTTTTACAAGATACGGGCCATAAAAAACGGGGGCGGCTTTTATGTGGCCGTCATGCTGGGGGGGCGGCTACTGGAAAAGCCGGGAACTTTCAAGGAAAGGCAACTGGTCAACGTGGTCGAGGAAATGGCCCTGGCCGCCGGCCTGCCCCGGCCTGAAATATTCATCATGGACCAGGAACCCGGAATAAACGCCGTCACCGCCGGGCTGGACCCGGAGGACGCGGTCATCTCCGTTACCGCCGGGGCCCTGGAACACCTGGACCGGGACGAGCTTCAGGGGGTGGTGGCCCACGAATTCGCCCATATCTTAAACGGCGACTGCGCCCTGAACCTGACCATGGCCGGCTGGCTTTACGGCCTTTTGGTCTTCCATGCCGTGGGCAAGGGCCTCCTGGCCCCAGTGCGGCGGAGGAGAACCATGGCGTCCTCCAGGGGCGGCGGACGGGGGGTCGCCCTCGTATTTATCCTGGGCCTTATTCTGATGGCGGGCGGCTGGCTGGGCAAGCTCTTCGCCGAGCTGGTCCAGGCCGCCCTGAGCCGCACCCGGGAATTTTTAGCCGATGCCGGGGCTGTCCAGTTCACCCGCAATCCCCCGGGACTGGCGGGAGCACTGAAAAAGATCGCCGCCTTTCCCGGGGCTCTCCACAGCGGCCAGGCCCTGGCCCTGCAATCTTTCTTCTTCGCCTCGCTTTCCCGGGGCTGGAGTCTGTTCCGCTCCCATCCGCCCCTTGCGGACCGCATCTTGGCCCTCACCCCGGACTGGGACGGCCAGTGGCCGGCGCCGGCGCCGCCGCCCCCCGCCCCAAAGGCGGCGGTGAAAAAAGCCGCCGCGGGCAGCTACCCCGCGGCCGTAAAACGCCTGGGCGAACAGCTCCGGGACCTGCCTCGGGATTGGTCCGGGGCCACCCTCCTGGCCCTGGCCGGGGGCCTGGCCGGGCCGGTCCCCAACCCGGCCGAGGCCGGCCGCCGCCTTTTCGAGAGCCTGCCCGAAGAACTCCGGGCCGCGGCCCAAGACCAGGCCCCCCTTTTGGCCGTGGCCGTCTTTATCCAAAACGAGGAACCGGAAATTGAGGCCCGGCAAGCCGCCCTCATCCAGGCGGGCGGCCAAGCCGCGCGCCGGGCCGTAGCACTCCGCCGCCTGATGAGCGAAGAAATCCGTCTGCCCCTCCTGAGCCTGGCCGCCCCGGCTCTAAAGCGCCTTCCGGCCCCCGAAAAAGAAAAATTGGGCCGGCTCATCCAGGCCCTCATCGCCGCTGACGGCCGGCTCAGCCTCTTTGAGGTGGCCGCGGCCCAGACCCTGAAAAAGAGCCTGGGCCTGAGCTTGTCGTCCTCTTCCCGTTCCGCCTTGCCGTCCGACCCCGCCCCGCCCCATGAGTTCAGCCGGCAGCTCCAGAGCGATGCGGCCCTCCTTTTATCCGCCCTGGCCCATGTCGGCTCCGACGACCCGGAAGCGGCCCGGGCCGCCTTCCGGGCCGGCGCGGCCCACCTGAGCAGTCAATGGCCTCCCCTGGCCTTCCGCCCCCGGGCCGAAATAAAAATACGGGACCTGCCGCCCCTTCTGGACCGGCTGACCCAGGCCCCGGGCAAAATCAAGTGCCGGCTTACGGCCGCCGCCGTCGCTTGCGCTTATCACGACCGGAAGATCACGCCCCGGGAATGCGAGCTGCTCCGGGCCTTGGGCGCGGCCTTTGATCGGCCTTTGCCCATGCTGGAGCATCAATTTACAGTTCAACCATTGACCCGGCAGGAAAATACTGTAACTTGCCGCCCATAATGTGGTGAAAATGACATCTTTAATTTCCATCCTATTCTTTCTTGTGATAGCGGCGGCTATATTCTTCTCGGCGGTCATTACCGCGTGGTGGCTCTGGAGAAGGGCCAGCACTCCCGAAGGCGAGCCGGCGCCGGAGTGGGGGGATCTCCGCTCCCTGCTCCAGGCCGCGCAAAGCCCCTCGCTCATTTTCCGAATCATCATGGTCGCCGTGATTGCGGGGGTGATGACTGTCCCAATGATCTGGATAGGCGACCTGACCAGCGAACGTTTTGATCGTTATATATCGGTCGTGAACGAAATTTCGTCCAGTTGGGGGTCAAGGCAAGTCGTGACAGGACCGGTCATCTACGTCCCATATACGGTGAAATATCAAACGATCGAGGAGGTTCCCCTGAGTGCCGCCGAGATAACTTTCGAGCAATCCAGAGGCAGCGGGCGCACAACCAGGGAGGTCGCGCGCAACCACGAGGAGGAGTACGGCGCTTTGCTGCTCCCTGATGAGCTTTCCATTAACGGGCAAACTTTCACGGAAACGAGGTATCGCAGCATTTATTCCGCAAGAGTTTACACGGCTGAAATTAAAATCTCAGGTAATTTCACAAGATACGACCTCACATGGCTGCGGCAGAATGTAGCGGGAATCCACTGGGACAGAGCCGTTCTCGTGGTAGGCGTGACGAACACGAAAGCCATCCGGGGAATAAGCGAACTGGAGATAGCCGGCGGAAAAAATAAATTCCTGCCGGGAACGGGCGGTATTAAAGTCCTGCCGATCGGCTTTTCAAGCCAGTGCGACTTGTCGGGAGTCGCGGAGGAGGGGGAAATTGCCTTCAGCTTCGACCTGTCGCTCGGGGGATCCGATGGATTTTTCATGACTCCCCTGGGGATATCAAGCACTCTGACGCTTGATTCCGATTGGCCTCACCCGAATTTTACCGGCTCAGGTCTCCCCACATCGCGCGATATCAGCGCCGCCGGATTTTCCGCCGTATGGAATGTTCCAAACCTCGTCCGCAACTATCCACAAGCAGGCGACATGCAGGACTGGAGAGCCACTGAAGGCGGCGGCAACCCGATATCGGGACATAACATAAATGAATACGTTGTCGGCGTCGATTTTGTCGAGCCGGTTTTCCACTACTCACTGCTCATGAGGGCGACGAAATACGGCTTGCTGTTTATTGCGCTGATCTTCCTAGGAGTCGTTATATTCGAGAATTATTACAGCCGCAGTGGCGGCGTCATGCTCAGTATGGCGCAGTACGCGGTAATAGGCGCGGGGCTGGCGCTCTTTTACCTGACCTTGCTGGCCGCGTCCGAACACATCGGGTTTTCGGTTGCTTACATTGTCGCGACGGCACAGGGCGTGATAATGACCGGCGGTTATGTCGCGGCGGCTATGAAGCGATTTCGTCCGGCCCTGATGATAGCTTTCGTGCAGTCATTACTATATGCGATGCTGTTTCTTATACTCCGCATGGAGGACTACGCGCTGCTCGCCGGCGCCGCGCTGCTTGTAGCCGGAACAATCGCCCTGATGTTCGTAACGAGCGGCATCAACAGGGCGAAAGTGGCGCGGGATCCAGGCAGGGAATGAGCCGAAACAGAGGTTGAGACTACAGGTAGCTGACCCTTTTGAACCATTATTTAAGGAGGCTTTATGCAAGTTAAGACCGACCATATTTCCTGGCTGGGACATGCCTCTTTCCTTTTGACCGGAAGCCGCGTGATCTATTTTGACCCTTGGGAGGTCAAGGGGCCCGCGGCCGACCTTATTTTGATAACCCACGATCACTTCGACCACTGCGATCCGCCCACGATTAGAGCTCTCTTGGGTCCTCAAACCAGCATCATAACCGAGCCGTCCAGTGCCGCCAGACTCAAGGAAGAGGGATTCAAGCGGCTTACGATCATGGCTCCAGGCGAGGAAATCGAAGTTTTAGGGGTTGCAATCAAGGCTGTGCCCGCCTATAACACCAACAAGGAATTTCACCCCCGGGCCAAGAATTATCTTGGCTTCATCGTGACTCTTGATGGATTGAGCTGCTATCACGCCGGCGACACCGATCGGATAGAGGAGATGAAGAAGATAAAGGCCCAGGTGGCCCTCCTGCCGGTCTCCGGCACTTACGTCATGACCGCGGAAGAAGCGGTTATGGGCGCTCTTGATATGGAGGCGGAACTGGCTATCCCCATGCATTTCGGCAAGATAGTCGGCGATGGGGAAATGGCCAAAGCCTTCGCCGCGGCTCTTGAAAGCCGCCTGGCCGTTGAAATCAAGCCGATCGTCAAATAAAATGGCCTTGAAAATCAGACAATGGGCGCCGAAACCGGAATTTGGAAGTTCGGATTCCGGCCCGCGGCGCGGGCGGCGCGGATTGACAGGGGCCGGAATTTAAACTATTATTGAACATGCTGACCGGACAACAGGGAAAGAATAATTGTTCGGATCTCTCTAAAGAGGGCCGCATAAAAGGGCGGACCGGGAGAATAGTGATATGCGCCTGGTGACTCGTTCGGATTTCGATGGCTTGGCCTGTGCGGCTCTCCTGAAAGAGGCCGGCCTGGTTGATTCTTATTTTTTCGCCCACCCCAAGGATCTGCAGGAAGGGATCGTGGAGATAACCAGCCAGGACATTCTGGCCAATGTGCCCTATGTGTCCGGGTGCGGCATGTGGTTCGATCACCACACCAGCGAAGGGGAAAGGTTGGGGGCCATCTCCTACCGGGGCATGTCGCGCGTGTCCCCCTCCTGCGCCAGGGTCATCTATGACTACCTGGGCGGCGCCTCCCGTTTCCCGGACCATTGGAACGCCATGATGGAGGCCGTGGATAAGGTTGACAGCGCCAACCTCAGCAGAAGCGAGATCGAACACCCCAAGGACTGGGTCCTCATAGGCTTCATTATGGACCCCCGCACCGGCCTGGGCCGCTTCCATCATTTCCGCATACCCAACTTCCAGTTGATGCTGGAACTCATAGAATGCTGCCGCACCATGACCGCGGCTGAAATTTTGCGCCTGCCGGACGTCAAGGAACGTGTGGACCTCTATTTCGAGCAGGACGCCCTATTTAAGAATATGCTCAAGCGGTGCACCCGCATGGTGGGCGAGGTGCTGATCATTGACTACCGGGACGAGGAGACCATCTACTCCGGCAACCGATTTCTGGTCTATACCCTCTTCCCCGAATGCAAGGTCAGCATCCACGTCACCTGGGGCAAGGAGAAGCAGAACGTGGTGCTGGCCATGGGCAACAGCATACTGAACCGCACCAGCCGAGCCAACCTCGGCTCGGTGGCCCTCCACTTCGGCGGCGGCGGGCATGAGGCCGTGGCCACCTGCCAGGTGGCGGCCGAAGAGGTGGAAAGCGTGCTTGAAACCATCATCAATTACATTCATGAGGAAAATCAGGGCTGACCGGCCGGCCTCCGGCATTTTGTCGTTCTCCGGCGGCGCCTTCCCAAGGCGCCGCCGCCGTTTTTTGAAAGCAATTTGGTATGAACCCCTTGAAATATGTGTTATGATGGAAAAATCACAACCAAAAAGGAGTTGCCATGCGGGTCGATGATTACAAAAATGCCTGCCGCCTCGCCGCCGAGGAATTGGCCGCCAAGGATTTTGCCCAAGTAGCCGAAGCCTCCGGAGCCACCCTTCTATCCGCCCCGGCCGGCTTTCAACTGGATTTCTTCGGCCGCCAGGCCCTCGTCACCGCCCCGGACATGGCCGTGACCTGGCGGAACCCCAAACCAGGCGAGGAATTCAGCGTGACTGACGCCATCTTGGTTCTGCACTATCTAAACGGCGCCACGGGCGACCGGCCCACCGGACAGTTCGCGGCCTATCGCCAAATCCCCGGCGGCGAATTCTATGCCCAGGCCTTCAACGGCCGGGCTGAAATCCCCCTGGCCAAAACCTTCGGCCGGACAAAGGGCCTCCTGACCCGGGCCGTGGCGGCCATGGGGGGGGAAGCCGTCTCAGGCTACGGCGATGAAGCGGGCCGCTTCCGAGTGCTGCCCCACCTGGATATCCTGGTCATGGTGCACCTGGGCGACGAGGAATTCGACAGCTCCGGCCAGGTGCTCTTCGATCAGGTCATTGGTTCCTACCTTTCCAGCGAGGACATTTCCTGGCTTGGCTCGGCCCTGGTTTACCGCCTTATGGGCACGGCCAGAACTTTATAGAGCTAAGGAGAAATAGCATGAAAATAGCGGTTTCCGGCAAAGGCGGCGTGGGCAAGACCACTTTTTCCGCCACCTTGGCCCATCTTTTTAAGGAGAACGGCAAAAAGGTCCTGGCCATAGACGCCGACCCCGATGCCAACCTGGCCGCCGCCCTGGGCTATCCCGACCTCCGGGAAGTGACCCCCATTTCGGAAATGAAGGAACTTGTGGCCGAGCGCACCGGCTCCAAGCCGGGCACCTACGGCTCCATGTTCACCATCAACCCCAAGGTGGACGACCTGCCGGACACCCTGGCCCGGGAGATTGACGGCCTGAAATTTATGACCCTGGGAGGGGTTAAAAAGGGCGGAGGAGGCTGCATCTGTCCGGAGAGCACCATGCTCAAGAGCATCATCATGCACCTGGTGCTGGCCAGGGACGAAGTGATCATCATGGACATGGAGGCGGGCCTGGAACATCTTGGCCGCGCCACGTCCACGGGGGTGGACCACCTTATCGTGGTGGTGGAGCCGGGGCAAAGGTCCCTGGAAACGGCCCAGGCCGTGCGCCGCATGGGCGCCGATCTCCGCCTCAAGCGGATTTCGGCCGTGGGCAACAAAATCAGGAACCAGGGCGACGAGGACTTCATCCGCCGGGAACTGGGCGACCTGGAAGTTCTGGGCTTTATGCCCTTCGCCGATTCCATCATCGAAGCCGACCGTAAATCCATAAGCGTTTTCAAAAATTCCCCGGAAGCCGCGGAGGCGGGCCGGGAAATTTTCAAACGGCTTTACGCTTAGAGCTCTATTGACAGTAACACCTTTTTTTGTCAAAATGTATAGTGTTAAAATCCCTGGTGTCAAGGCGGGTTGATTAATGGCTGAGATTGTTGCGTTCAGGGAAGATAAACTCGGCTTTCACTTTCAACTCGGCCAGCGGACTGTCCTTGGAAGAGCGCCTGAATGCGACCTTATAATACTTGACCGCAGCGCCTCGCGCCAGCATGCCGAAATACTCCAGAAGGACAATAAATACCACATCGCCGACTTGGGCAGCACCAACGGCACCTTGGTAAACAATGAGCCCATCGCCGCCCAGACTCCTCTGGAACCCTACGATACCATCAAGATCGGCCAGGAACTGTTCATATTCGAGCCTGGTCTTTCCGTAATAGCCGGCCCGGCCCCTTTCGCCCTCATCATCGGAAACCTTGAGGAACCCTCCTCCGGCCTGACGGCCGCCCCGGTCGGCCGGGCGGCGGCGGAGATGGCCCCTGAAGACATGCCGGCCCTCATGGCCCTCTCCCATAGTCTGCTCCAGTGCGCCAATCACGCGGAGATCGAGACGGTTCTTTTCAAATATCTTCAGGACCGCTTCGGCATAACTTTCATGTCCCTTCTGTGGCCCGCCAGGCCTCCCGTCCGCCGCCTGATTTCGTTTCTGACCTCCCACGGCGACAAGCGGCTCATACTGGGCCAGACGCCCTTCGACCGGGTCGTCAAAAGCCGGGAGGTTCTCCTGTGGCCTTCCTGCATCAGCGAACTGACCTTTCAAGACAGGGACCGGCACGTCTCGCGCCTGGAACATGCCGCCCTCTTGGGGCCTTTATACGCCGGCCAGGAAAATGTAGGGCTCATGTATCTGGAAAACCTCAACCGCCAGTTCACAGCCAGGGATCTCAAGACCTTCGCGGCCATGCTGATCCTCGTCAGCCCGGCCGTGGCCGAGCTGGCCGGCGCCCGCGAAAGCCTGCAATTCTCCGGAAACTCCCAGAATGCCAACCATATCCTGCCCACCAATGACACCAAGGTCAAGATAGTCTATTCCACCGCCAGGCAGGCCGCGGCCGGCGAAGGCCCCATCATGCTTCAAGGCGAAGCCGGAACCGGCAAATCCGTTCTGGCCCGTTACATACACGAAATCAGCCCGCGCAAGGGCGGGCAGCTGGTGTCGGTGAATTTATCCGATTTGCACCAGACGGAAATTGAAACCGTCCTCTTCGGCGTGGCCCAGACCCCAAGTTCCGAAAGCCGGACCGGACTGGTGGAATTGGCCGATGGCGGCACTCTCTTCCTGCGCCATGTGGAATTCCTGCCCCAGCCGGCTCAGAAATTACTCCTGATGGCCATGGAGGAAGGTATTTTCTTCCCCGCGGGCGCCCACCGCGGCAAGGCGGTGAGCCTTAGGATAATAACTTCCACCTCCACTGATCTGGCGGCCTTGGTCGACATCGGCCAATTCCGGGAAGACCTCTATCTGCGCTTAAACGCCCTTGTCATTTCCCTGCCCCCTTTAAGGGAAATAAAGGGCGACTTGGAAACGCTGCTCAACTCCTTCCTGAACAAGGCCGCCCGAGACCTGGGCGTCGATTTCCACGGCGTGGACCCGGGGGCCTTGGAATCTCTGCGCGCCTACCGCTGGCCGGGCAACATCACCGAACTCAGGCTGGAAGCCGGGCTCATGGTTCTTTTCAACCGTAACGGCCGAGTGACCATGGAAGACCTGCCGGCCCATCTGCGCCTGGCCTGCGATTGTTTCATGGGCAGCGAAATCACCGTCCCCCCCCTCATCGGGGAAG
>Ga0099364_10005893_pt1 | contig 18012 bp, 17 predicted proteins | sample TergutTh196P3_FD_73070 | JGI IMG/M metagenome (GOLD analysis project Ga0099364, IMG submission 73070) | Microcerotermes parvus P3 segment gut microbial communities from Pointe-Noire, Republic of the Congo - Th196 P3 | ecosystem: Host-associated > Arthropoda: Insects > Digestive system > Gut ...
GATGTTTGAGCTCTTCTGTCCAACTTCTATCGTCATCTTTTCTCTTCTAACTCCTAACTTCTAACTCCTCCTCCATCCATGAGTCTCGTGACCTCCATCGCTAAATCGGTCGCTGCCGAACTGAACAAGCACGACTTCTCGATACCGTTTGAAGCGGCTTTCTCGGTCAAACCGGGTTTTGAACTGTCTGAACTCGACACATTGCGTGTCATTGTTGTTCCGAAAACGCTTGAAATTGAAACGGTATCCCGCTCGTCGTCAAAATATCTTGTCTCTGTTGACATCGGGATTATGCAGCGGATCGGCAAAATGGCACCGGAGGAGGCTGTTGAAACGCTCGGTGATCTTGTCGACGAGATCATCGAGTTTCTTAAAACGAAAACTCTCGACGAGTTCCCGGCAGCACAATGTATCGCTGTCGCCAACGATCCCATCTACATCCCTGACCACCTGACGCAGAGCCGCACGTTCACGAGCGTCGTCAACGTCAAGTACGCTATGCTCGGCTAGGAAAGACGGTGGTAGACAGAAGAATTTCTGCTGTCTGTAATCTGTCGTCTGCTGTCTCACAAAACCTTTTATCCTAAGCCAATGCCACACAACGCCAGCACGAACGCTCTCCGTAGGCGAGTAGGACATGATTCATCCAAGTTCTACAATTCCCGATTATACCGCGAATTACAATCTGCCCCGGAAGTTACGACGCAAAATATGGCATTTCCGCAACAGCTTTTGAATCAAATCATTCACGGCACCTGCGAAAGGATGCAGGAGTTGCCGGATAATTGCCTACACTTGATGATAACCTCGCCGCCGTACAACGTTTCCAAAGAATATGACACCGACCTGTCATTGAAAGAGTATCTTGATTTATTGCAACGTGCTTTCCGTGAGGTCTACCGTGTTTTGGTGGACGGTGGTCGTGCTTGCATCAATGTTTGCAATCTTGGCCGCAAGCCCTGTATACCGATCCCGCATTATGTATCGAAAATGATGATCGATATCGGATTCAAAATGCGAGGAGAAGTCGTCTGGGACAAAAAATTCAGCGGTCGCTCATCAACAAGTTGGGGAAGTTGGAAGAGCGCAAGTAACCCCACCCTTCGGAACACACATGAAAGTATTCTTATTCTTTCAAAAGGCAATTACAAACGTGAAAGAACGAAAGAAGAGAAACAAGGCAAAAAAGATACGATAACTGGTGAACAATTTTCAGAGTGGACAGGATCAATTTGGACAATGAAAACCGAAAGCGCGCGGCGCATTGGTCATCCTGCTCCATTTCCAGTGGAATTGCCTTATCGCCTCGTTCAACTGTATTCTTTCACGGGCGATATCGTTCTTGACCCATTTATGGGAAGTGGAACAACGGCGATTGCCGCGTTGCAATCCGAACGGAAGTATGTCGGCTACGAAATTAATCAAGAGTATATCGACTTGTCAATCCGGCGAATTAGAAGGGCGGAGAAGAAATTGGGCACCATGCCGGAATTGATCGGCGGTACAAAAACAGATGTTAAAAATATGCCACGGAAGCAACTCTTTGATTTGATGGGACATACGGAGAATTAACCATGCAGACCATGTTGACGGAAGAACTTCCGTCATCTGTCGTCACATAAAAACCTTTTACCCTTGGAGAACATTTTATGATGTTTGAACGTTTGAGAAACACATTGAATGGCTTGTCGCTTGCTTGGAAGTACGGCGACATTCTGCGGTCATTTACGACCGCTTGGTCCCGCTGGCCGGGGCTCGACAATCCCGATGAATTGAGAATCTGGGTTCGCCCGCTTCTGTTGGATGTCGCAACACTCACGTCGCTGACACCAACACCTATCGACGACATGGTCGCTTTCACGGCGATTCGTTTGGTCGACAACAACCACGCTTGGACGGCAATTCATTCGCTTGCCCTCTTGGGACGTGACGGCGGTTTCACTGACGGCGTGTTGATCCCGCAAGACCAACAGGTCGCTACAACCGGCGAACTGTTTACGACGATCACATCCGAAATGCCGGAGAACCCGACCGTTATCCTGTCCGCCGTCGGGTTGCTTCTCTACTTGTTGCGGGGGAAGAGGAGTTAGAAGTTAGGAGATAGGAGTTAGGAGGAAAGCCTATTTTCTCTCCTAACTCCTAACTCCTCTCTCCTCTTTCCTCTCCTAACTTCTAACTCCTCGAAAACTATGACAAAAAAACATCTTTCTACGATTCTTTCCTATCTCCTGCTGGTACTGATCGGCTATTTCGGTTCGGTCGGCATCAGGGAGCTGGCAGACAACAGACGGCAGACGGCAGAAATTCTGCAATCCGCCGTCTGCCAACTGCCGTCTACTGCCGTCTGCTATCTGCCGTCTGACGACTACATCACGGGACCACTTGCCGCGAGTGTCGGCGAACTGTGTGTGTTCCGGTTGAACGATCCCGGTACGAAAGCCGATTGGATTATCGTACCATCGGCAACCTGTTATATCGACTCGTCCAGGTCGTCTTTAGCATTCGCGTCGAACGTTCCCGCAACATATACCATCATCGCGGCAATCGTCGAGGATGGTGTACCGAAAATTCTTACGCATGTTTGCGAATATGGTCTCTCACCGGAACCGACGCCAACGCCGAATCCCTTACCGATACCGAATCCGAAACCGGAACCGCAACCGATACCGAATCCGCAACCGGAAAATCTCACCGATTGGGTGACGAAAAACATCCCGGAAGACGGTCGGAGTCTGTCGGCGGCACTTGCCTCGTGTTATGAATCGGCAGCGGACGGTATCGACAAAGGCTCCATCAAATCCGTCGATGCGGCATTCTCCGCAATACGAACGGCAACGCAGACGAAAGTCAAACCGGAGATATGGGGAACGTTCCTTGACGCACTGTCAATAAAAATTACAGAAAAACTCAACGGAAGTAGCGACGTCCAAAAACTCGGTGCGATCTTTTCGGAGATTGCCAAGGGTCTGAAAACGGTGTCGGATACGAACGATGTCCCGGAAGACGAAGAGGCACTCAAACTTCCCTCGGCATCTCCGTCGACAAGTTGTGAGTCTGGTGTCTGCGCTGATCCCGTTGGAAAGCCGCCGACAGGCAACGTTCGGAGCCGTCGATAAAACGGTCGGCTTGTCAATCCCAATTTATAACTCAACCCTGGAGGATAAAATGAAACGAAAATGGAGAATGAGCAACTGGAATCTCGAACAACTCTCGCGGCGTGAGATCGTCCCTGTTGAAGAGGACGGTTGTATTCTGAACGGCTGTATTCCACAGGACGACTATGCCGCGATGGTATTTTCGGAACTGGAATCGTCGGCAGTCGCGTTCGGGACGCTTTGGGAATCAGGCGACATGCCGGTTCTCAAGATGGACGATGCCTTCCGCCAGTGGCGGAAGCAACAAATCGACGAGTGCAAAACGCTCATGTCGGAACGGATCACCTGTCTCTTGCCCTGGCAGGTGTTACGAAATTTGCCCGCCGACCGAAAGAAATCCGACCGACTGTATTTTAGTCAAGGTGGACTAGGTTCGTGCATGGGGCACGCCGACGCGTTCGCTCACCACAGCACGACACTTCAATTGATTGCTCGCGGTGCGCCGTTGATTTATGCACCGTTCAATCCTGTCGTGACGTGGTCGATTACGAAGGGCGGTTCGACTCGCGGCGGACAAAGTGTTTCGGAAATGGCCAAGGGTGCCAACGGCGTCGGACACTTCCCGGAATACCTCGTCGGAACGAACAATCAGAGCGTTCCGCCTTACAAGGATCATTTGGAAGCGGCGAAGCAGTACCAGAGCGCGATTATGTTTTTGAACTATCGCGGGAAGGAACTAGCCGACGAGATCATCCAATGCTGTGCGTCGGGACTTTCCGTTGCGCTTGGTAACAGCACCGCCGTCAGCGGTTCTACTGTTGATTCCAACGGCATCAAGATTGCCGTCCTGCGAGGTTCTTGGGCACACGCGACACATTTTACCGCCTACCGTACCGTGCGAGGCACGGAATACATTGGCTGGGTCAACTCGCACGGAACGAGGTATAAAACGTCCGACGAAGGCGAGCCCGCCGACATGTGCTGGATGAACCGTTCGCTTGTCGAACAGTTCGTTGCCACAGCATCGGGTTACGGATCTCCTTATGTCGTGATTCCTGAATCCGTTACGAAAAAAGACACGTCACTTTACGTCAAACACTCGATCCCGTTCCCAACCATTTGGAGAGTCTAATGAATCGCTTTACCGACTACTTCTATGCATCCGTGCCGAGCGTCTGTATCGCTCTGCCACTGGCCCAGATTCTGCCCGACCTTGCATTTCTGCATGGCATCGAAAAACTCGGCATCATCGGTATCCTTGCCGCTGGCATCCTCTTTTTTGTGCGGGAACGCCGTTCCTTCATCGCCAAGAGTGGTGAACGACTGGAATCCGTCGAAAGACGATTGCATCTTTTAGAGACGCAAGTGGTCAACGGCAATGACAAGGTGATCAATTTGCTTGACCGGCAACTTGCTACACTTTGCGAAATCAAAAATGGACAGGCGGAGAACTTTACAAGGATGTGGAACATCACGCTCCGTGCCATAAACGGCACAATACCCAACGACGATGTTTAACGTTCATTTTAAGGCGGCGAAAGGAATGTTCTTTGACCGCGTGAATATTACCAACAAGGCGGACAAGCAGACAATGAAGGCATTGTCCAAGTTTGGTGCGTTCGTCCGTCAAACGTCCCGCCGTTCGATTCGGAAACGAAAAGCCAGTTCACGTCCCGGTCAGCCGCCGTCGAGTCATACCGGAATACTGAAACAGTTTATCTTTTTCGGTTACGATTCCAACCGGCGCAGTGTGGTGATCGGCCCGGTGAACAAGTCCCGGAAGGCAACCGGCATCCCGGAGGCACTGGAATACGGCGGAAGGGTCAGAATCTCACATGGTGCCGCCAAGGGAAAAACGACGACCATTGAAGCACGGCCTTATATGGGGCCGGCCTTCGATGAAGAACTGGACAAAGTGTCCAAACTTTGGCGCAACAGTATTAATCATTAGGCTGGAGACTGTAGGCTTTAGGCTGTAGTGTTATGTGGCACTTGGCCTTTCCTACAGCCTCCGGTCTACAGCCTACAGCCTATCATGACAAACGCACAGAAATTTCGGCTTGGTATGAAGGGGAAACTCTTCTACGGTCCGGGCGGCTCGACGGGAGTTCCGACATCTGAACTCGATAACGTTTCAGATGTTACTATCACGGTGTGCCCGATGTATTGCGCATAAGACCTATATGCGTGAGACGCCTTGACAACAATGTTTATGGCAAAGAATGCCTCGAAAAGCGAGGACAGAATGAGGGGCTTCAGTTATAATAAACTGACCAGCCGCTCAAAAGGTTCCGCGAAAAATCTGAATTTTCTCAAAATACCAATATGGGGTAAATGCAGAGAGTTTGAGACGCAATTGCCAACAAGAACCGTGGCCGTTTGGTCGGCCACCGTGCCTAGGATGTACGACGATGCGAAGTATGTGCTAAAAGCATCCGGCAAGACAGCTCATCCGACAAAGCGGGAGACCGACCGAGTTTCACGGTCGAAGCAGAAACGTGACTGGCGATCATCGTTCAGTCGCTCTCCTGCCAGGCAGAGTTTTCATACGACTACCCAAAGGAACCACCGAAACACCTTCGAGAAATTACGCTCCCGACACCGCAAACACTGAAACTGCTCAGGGGTGACGCCCTGGGATAAGTGTCGGCCCATCTGGCCTTCGAACTTGAGTGATGTTCAGAAGGCATGAGAGACGAGCAATCGCCTCGTACTCGTCGCGCGACCAATTAGCAGACGGGATTTGGGGGAACAGCAGACCGCTGATGGGTAATCAAGATTAGGTGGAGTCTAAGTGAAAACGTTAGAGTGTTGTTAAGGGAACCGGGGAAGCCGAATGGAGTAGATTCGCCGAACCGCAAGGAACGGCGTAACGGTATTTGCACGATTGAACCGCATGGCAACATGCGGGAACGATCATACCGACGAGGCCATTCGGTGGCAGAGCCTCCGTAGTAGTCCGAGGACGGGAAAGCCGTCCACATGGCAAAGGGAGGCAGATCAATTTGAATGAATAACAGAAAGGTTCAAAATTGGAGGGTTCCAAATGAACGTGGAAGAAGTTCAGAGAAGACTTTGGGAACAATCGAAAGTGCATAAGGAAAACCGGGAAGCGAGCCTGGCTCTCTTTCCTACCAATCCTTATGATAATCGCGTACGCAATCTATCCGACCTGATACACCATCCGGTGTGGCTGGAAGAGGCGGCGAAGCGGACTTTCAAGCGTTCCAAAAGCAAAGCACCGGGAATAGATGGAGTGACCGTCTCTGTGTTCCAAGAACACGAAACGGAAAATCTCCAACAACTTCGGTTGGAGTTGAAGAAGGGAACATACCGACCTCAACCGCTCAAACGGGCGGAAGTACCGAAAGCCAATGGCACAATGCGCCAGCTCGGACTTCCTTGTTTGCGGGATAAAATCGTTCAAGAAGCAATTCGCATGATGCTTGAACCGATTTTCGAGGTGGAATTCCATGACAGCTCCTACGGCTTTCGGCCCCATCGAAGCACACACCATGCGATCTTTCGCTGTCAGCAGGCGATGAAACAAGGTTTCTCTTGGGTCATCGAAGGCGATGTGAAAGCGTGCTTCGATGAAATTTCCCATAAGGTCATCCTTGGCGTATTACGCGAAAAGGTAACGGACAATAAATTTCTCGACTTGATTACCCTGTTTCTGAAATCAGGCGTCATGGTCGGGAAGCAACTTGTCCCAACCGTCAAGGGTGTTCCGCAAGGCGGTGTCATTTCCCCGCTTCTTGCCAATGCCGTCTTGAACAAACTGGACTGGTTCCTGCATGAACAAGGCGCATACGACAAGAACAACAGGAAGGCATACGACAGCGGAAAGCCTAATGTTCGATTCGTTCGATATGCGGACGATTGGTGTGTTTTCATCACAAGAGCGGACAAGCACTTTGCGGAAACGCTCCGAGAGAAAATCCGACAACTCCTCAAAGACACAAGCGGTCTGGAGCTTTCGGTGGAAAAGACACGCATCACGCATGTCCGCGACGGATTCGACTTTCTCGGCTTTCACCTCGAAAAGAGCGTCGGCCAGAAAGGGAAATTGGTGCCAAAAATAAAGGTTGCTCAAAAATCGATTTCCAAAATCCGGCTTCGCTTGAATGAGGCCGCCCGCTATCGACCGTCCCAAGAGGACATCGAAACACGGGTCACGAGAGTATCTTCCGTCATACGTGGATGGTCGCACTATTTCAAAATCGCACATAACTTCAGTGCGGTGGCGGGATTGTTGGATCATCTCGCCCATTGGGCGATGGTCAAGGCGATCAGTCGTAAAAACGACATTACGGCCGGGAAGGTACACAGCAAGTTCTATTACAATGGACGCATCGGAGTGACGGCGAAGAAGACACTAGTTCGATTCTCCGACACGAAAATGTCGCTCAATTATAAAGGACCTGCGGCCTATGAGCCGGGAAATGCGGTTTATCTGGAAGATCATGAATGGGAAGTGAATTTCTTTTCGTCCAGAAATCGACCGGGACAATCCGACCTGAAGTTGAAAGCCCTTGAACGCGATGGATACCAATGCCGCAACTGCGGATGCTTGGTCCTTGCGGAAACATCGGAGTTGGACCATATTACCGAAGTAAATAGCTTTGCTAGTTTTAAGCAAGCGAATACCCTTGATAATGTACAGACACTATGCTTGTACTGCCACAAGGAAAAACATCGTTACCGCTTGAAGTAAGAAGTTTAGAATTGGTTGGAAAGCCGGATGCTTGGAAACTTGCCAGTCCGGCTTGGGGTTGGGGTCAGGGTGAAACTCTCTGGCCTACACCATCTCGATGCAAGTGAGGCAGATGTCACAACGCGGGACAACGACGGTTTCCGTGCAACCATCGCCGGACTCAAAGAATGCACGATTGAGTTTGACATGCTCTATCTGCCGAAAGACGATGGGTTTAAGGCGATCAAAACGGCATGGCTCAAAGCGGAGCAGATTCATCTTGCCGCCTTGACCAGCGAAAATGGCGAAGGGCCGGTCGGCGATTTTTCGATTACCGGCTTTTCTCGCTCGGAACCGCTCGAAGAAGCAATCAAATACTCCGTTACCGCCAAACTGTCCCAATGGGAGGAATGGCACGAAGAACCAACTACACCGTAGGTGTCAATGGACAATTGACAATGGACAATTCGCACGCGTTTTTTTTGCACCTATATGGCATTCATTGTCCATTTTCCATTGTCAATTGTCAATTCCATCACTCCTTCACTCTAAATATCGTTATGAAAACATTCAAAGACAACGCCGGTCACGATTGGAACCTTTCGCTCAATATCGGAACGGCGATGCTGGTCAAGGATCGGTTGGGGATTGATCTTCTTCAGCCGGAGGTGGGGACCCCGCCGCTTTTGACCCGGCTCGGTACGGACGAAATCCTGCTGGCACAAGTGATCTCCGCACTGCTCGAAAGCCAGTTTGAGGCACAGAAAGTCGACGAGAAACAAATCTATCAATGCTTCGACGGCCCGACCTTTGCAAGGGCGCATGAAGCGTTCTACGACGAGTTGATCGATTTTTTCCAGAGTCGCGGTCGACACGACCGCGCGAAAGCCGTACAGAAACAGAAGAAGATGATCCATGCGGGTGTCGAAGCGGCGACGACACGAGTCGAGGGGATCGATGTCGATGCGGAAATTGCCAAGGCGATGAAGCAAGCCGACAAGGAGTTGGAGGAACTTCGGAACCGATAGACCGCTGGCGCGACATCTGGCGTATCGCGGGGAGTCTTTCCATTGATCCGCGTCCATTGACGTTACGCCAACTGTTCTGGATGGTCGACGGACGCGACCGGCATGTCTGGAGCGTCGCTTCAGCACTCATGTCGCTCATCGCCAACTGTCATCGTGACGGCAAAGGCCGAACGCTGGGACCGGACGACTTCAATCCGACGCTGACTCGTCAGGAGCGGCGGCGAAACGCCATTCTCATCACCGACGACAATGTGGAGATCATGCGTGATGAGTTCAAAAAAGTTTTCAAGTAAGGAGTCGGGCTGATGGCTGCAACAGGTTCTGCGATTCGGGCGGGACGGGCGTTTGTCGAACTTTTCGCCGACGACTCCGCCCTTGTCCGCACTTTGCGCCGTGCGGAGAACCATGTCGTTCGTTTCGGTGACAAAATCAAATCCATCGGACGGCGGCTGACAACGCTGGGTCTTGCGGCGGCAATTCCTTTCGCCGCTTCGGTCAATACGTATGCCAAGTTCGACGATGTTATGCGTGCGGTGAAAGCCGTCACCAGTGCGGTTGCCGAGGAGTTTGAGACGTTGACCGAAAAGGCAAAGTTTCTCGGTCGCACAACATCGTTCACGTCCAGCCAGATTGCCGAGGCGATGCTTGCCCTCGGACGTGCCGGGTTCGCTCCCAAAGAGATTGACGATTCCATCACCGGTGTCCTTGATCTCGCTCGCGCAACAAGAACCGATCTTGCAGAAACAACACGGATCGCCTCCAGTGCGCTGCGAGCGTTCAATCTTCCCGCTGAAGAGATGACGCGAGTGTGCGATGTTATGGTTGCGGCATCGAACACGTCGTCCCAGACCTTGGAAGACCTCGGTCATTCGATGGCTTATTGTGCACCGATTGCCGAAAAGTACGGATTGTCGCTGGAGCAAACCTGTAAAGCCATCGGTGCGTTATCCAACTATGGGATTAAGGCTTCACAAGCCGGGACGACGTTTCGGCGGATCATGGTCAATCTGTCCGACCGGAGTATTCAACGGCGCCTCAAAGGGTTGGGTGTTGCCGTTCAGGACATCAAGACCGGCGAAATGCGCGATGTTGCCACGGTACTCAAAGACCTTGGTGTTGCCACTCAAAAAATGGCCAAGGGCGAGAAACTAACCCTCTTCAAGGAGGTGTTCGGTGTCTGGGCGTTAGCAGGCGGAGCATCGCTTACCACCGCCGAGTTCGAACGACTTTACGATGCCGTCGACAACGCCGCTGGTGTGGCCCGGCGAACCGCCAAGGAAATGGACAGCGGCCTTGCCGGAAGTCTGCGGATGCTGTGGTCGGCGGTCGAAGCGGGCGCTATCGCCATCGGCGAGGCACTCAATCCGGTGTTGCAACCGCTCGTCGATTGGATGACGAAGGCATGTAGCGGGGTAGTGGTTTATATTACGCATAACAAACAACTGATTGTTTCCATTACAAAAACGATCTCGGCAGTAACAGGAATCGGAATTGCGTTGTTTAGCGTGGGAGCGGCGATGATCGCTGTCGGCAAAATTTTCGGAGCCGTTGCCGCGACCATTGCCGGGATCGCCGGTGTCTTTCTATTTGCCTTCGGCACCATTCAGGGCTGTTTGTCGGCTGTCTTGTTCGTTGGGAGATCGTTTGCATCCGTTTTCACGGGCATCGTCCAAACGGTGGTCACTGTCGGAACAACAATTGCAGGCACGTTCCACATTGCCGCTCTCGTGTTGCTCCGGCTCAGTGCGATTACGCTGTCCGTGATCGGTGGTATTATTCGTACCGTAACATTATTGGCATCCGGTGTTGTCTGTGCGTTTGGCTTGATTTTGCGAGGTGTTGTGGCAACGGTGATGACACTGACTCCTATTCTTATCTCCATTCTGTCTGCATCGCTCTCCCTGCTCTCCGGAGTTCTGATCGGCACACTCTCTCTGATTGGGTCAACGATTGCAACGATGTTTCCCATTATCGTTACAGGACTGGCGGCAATGGGGAGCGTCTGCTTGTTTGCGTTTACCGTTATTGCGGCAGGGATCGCTTCAGCTTTTTCCGCCATTGCTGTTGTCATTCAGGCGGCATTCATGTCAGTCGGAATGAGCATCGCAACTTTCCTGAGTACGACGTTTGCGATGATCGCATCGACGGTAGGTGCCGTCTTGATGCCGGTTCTGACAGCCGTCTCCGGTTTTTGTACGATGCTCGTAGCAACGCTCACAACGATGCTTGCTTCCATGCTGACGGCCATCGGCGGCTTTATCAGTTCCATTGTTACTGCCGTGGTCACATGGATCGTTGTCCAGTTCGCTACCATCGTCGGCTCGGTTGCTGCCTTTCTCGGTCACATGATTGCGGCAGTCGGTATGGTCGTGGCCGGAATTCTTGCGTCGATGGCCCCGATCCTTGTCGTTCTTGCAACGATCGCGGCAGTTGCAGGAGCTGTCTATCTGCTTGTCGCCGCCATCGGGCCAATCGCTTCCGTCATCGCTAACATCTTCATGAGCCTCGCCGGTATCATCGGGCGTTGCCTTGAATCAATGATGTGGTCGGTCGTTGCGTTCGGCGTTACCGTCGCCGGACAATTGATCCAGTGTTTTTCATGGATCGTTTCCGGTCTCTGGGAAATTGTCCGGCAAGTCGGAACCATACTGGCAACGGTGGTTACCAATGCCGTTAGCGTCATTCAAGGTGCCTTGGCTTCCGCTTGGAACGGCTTGGTCGCTTCTTTTCATTCCGCCGTCACTCTGCTCGGCGAGATCATCAGCGCACTGGGCACATTCTTTCTCAATGTTTTCGACGATATCGGTACGGCAATCAATTGGCTTCGGGAGCAGTTCGGCCATCTTTGTTCCTTTGCCATAGAGACCTACGATGCCCTTGTTGCCGCCCTCGGTCGCGGCGACATTGAAGCGGCCATCCAACTGATCTGGGCAACCATCAAACTGATCTGGACACAAGGTTCGAACGCCATTCTTTCAACTTGGTATTGGGTCGTTGACACCTTGCAGACCTCATGGGCGACCGCCGTCTATAAAATCAGTGAACTGCTGACGACGGCATGGTATGGCATCCAGCAATTCTGGACGGAATCGGTCTACACGATGGCGACAATCTGGGCTGAGTTTTCGCACAGTATTGTTTCGACATGGAAAAAAGCGGAGGAGGCCATTGCACAAGGGATCGGCTATATCATTGCCAAGATGCAGGGGCTTGATCCCAACGAGATGGCTGGCATCATCGCCGCCGACTATAACCGTCAGGCCCGTGATCGTGAAAATCAAAAATCACAACGTTTGACCGAGATACAAAACACCCGTGACAAGCGGATGGGAATTCTCGAAGCGGAAAAGAAGGGAACACTCGACATCCTCAAGAGCGATTTCGAACAGGCTGCCGGGATTCGCAACGCTGCCTATCAAGCGAAACTTGCCGCTCAGGAACGGGAATTGGAAGCGGCAAAGGCCGCTTACGACGAGGCGATCAACCGAACCAAAACCCCGCCGCCCGTCCTCGCCGGAAACGAACCCGAAACCCTCGGCGATAAATTGAAACGAAAAGCCGAATACCTGATGCGGGGGCTTGACTTCGATTTCGGCAAACAGGTTTCCGTAACGGGATCGTTCAGTGCGGCGGCGATTGCAAGCATGGGAGCCGGATCGACGATGGATCGTGTCGCCAAGGCAACGGAACAAAGCGAAAAACATCTCGCCAAAATCGCAGCGAAAGAAGAAAAGAAACAACAACCACAAGAAGCCGCCAAAAAGGACGATCCGGCAGACAATGTTGTCGCCGCAGACGATCCAGCAGTCAAGGAACTCAAATTGCAAACCCGCTACCTCCGCAACATCGCAGACAGAGGAGCGACATTCGGGTGAGGCTTGAGGCTAGAAGTTGGAGACGAAGCCTCATCCCTCAAGCCTCATCCCTCAAGCCTCATCCCTCAAGCCTCAAGCCTCAAGCCTCTAGCTTCTAGCCTCAAGTCTCAAGCCTACCATGACAACGATTGAAGAACTTCTCGGTTTTACCAGCACGAAGGGCAAAGAAACCGAATCGATTACGAGACGGTATTGTATCAAGGACAACGATCCGGCATCGGCGAAAAAGGCCTTGGAATTGTACGCAAATTCGCTGGCGGTTCCCGACAATCTGGAACTCGGCGATATCGTCATCGACGAGGAAAAAAACGCCAACGGTCTCTATTACGGTACAATAACGTTCAAGTCGCCGGATTCAGGATCGAAAATCAAACACAAAATTGCCGACGACCTGTTTGAATTGTACGGCGAACGGATGAGCGAAGGACGCAAAAGCGGATCACACGAACGCTTGTTTCGCGTCAAAAGTCAAACCGCCAAGGCAGCGCTTTCCCGGTTGGAGTCCTACATCCGCAGTACCGCCGAAACATCGGGCCGGTTGCACCTCAGCGATGTCAGCGTCGACGAGGAAGAGGCCGACGATGGATTTTACAAGGGACACGTCATTTACGGCAACCCCGACACCTTCGGGGCGCGGGATAAACTCAACGGCATCATCCCCGCCTACGGCGACCGATATAGCGCAACACGAACGTCGCGGAGTGCCGAGCATGTCTTTGAATTGCGAGGCTACAACTCGGTTCGGGATGCGTGGAACGCACTCTGTGCCAATTACGGCAATGATCGGGACGTTGAGTCCATTGATGTTGAGGAAGATTCGGGTGGCGGCGACAAACTGTTCACCGGACGGGTGCGTTACAGTATCGAATACGGCAAGAACGACAACAATGCCGACATGCGCCGGTCGCTTTCGTTTGAAGTTTCCGGGACACAAACCAAGATTACCAATTCTCTCGGCACTCGCGGCGGCTGGGCCGCCAACGGCATGACACCGCGAAACTACGGCGGTCTGGTCGGCGTAACCAACGACGGTGTCGAAGGAGTCGACATCGATACCGCCGTCTCGACTTTTTCTGAAACGATCTATCTGAATCCGGTCATGCTGACATCGGGATTCGTATCGTTTCTGTCGCGCGCATACGGTCGTGTCAATATCGTGCCGTTCAAGGGATTCGATTCAGGCGAGGTACGCTTTCTCGGTGCGAGCGGATCGTATCGCTATGGCGATCAAGGCATCGAGATGACCTACAAATTTGCCGTGTCGCCGAATGCGTGGAATATCCGTATCGGAAACATGACAATTCCATTCAAGTATGGTTGGGATTATCTCTGGGTGCGTTGGGCCGACATGGAGATCAGCAATGTTACCGTCAAAGTGCCCATTGAAGCCTACGTCGAGCAGGTCTATCAACCGCTCAACTTCTATTCGCTGGGAATCGGGTGAGCGAAGGAGTTAGGAGTTAGGAGTTAGAATGAGTGAATTTTTCTCTGACCGTATACTTCATCTTCAATACCGTACATAAAAATTCTAACTCCTATCTTCTAACTCCTAACTCCTTTTCCCAATGGCGAGAAACGAATTTCAACATGTTCGCTCCGGTGAGCCGCTCCACATTCCGGCGGCAACCTATAACGCGATGCTCGATGCGGCACAGGCTCATCGTGATCGGCGTATGAACCTCGCTCCGCATGGAGCGGGATTCGGTTCACTGTTTGTCAGTGTCGTGAACAAGACGGGCAATCTTCTGAAAAAGTTTGATGTCGTCGGACTTGATGGTTCTGCCGAAACGCAGAATCTTGATTACTTCAAGAATCGGATCGTCTTCAAGGGTGTCGTCCCACAGAAGAAGCACAAGGGCAAATTCGCCGTCCTGCAAGAAGATGCCTCCGCCAACATGGTCGTCCGCGCCTGTGTGTATGGTGTCACACAGGCAAAAATCCAAATGGCCTCCAGTGACAGCGATTCGACGCAACCGAAATACTGTGACATCAAAGAAAATGAAACAGGTTATCTCACGTCAGGCGGAAGCGGTGCCGAGGTACTGTGGAGCGATGAATCCACGCAGAACCGCTGGGCACTCATCCGAATTGGAAGCGGCAAGTCGACGTTGTTTCCCGTAAAGTTGGAAAAGACAGGCGGCGAGCAGGGTGACGACGAAGAAGCCGCTTCATGGACGTACAAAGTCACCGACGCATTAACGGACGAAAAATTGGAGGAGGACGTTGATCCGACCGCCTCGCCGCACCAGTGGAAACGTCCAAGTATCGGTGCGATCACGGCGGCGACTTTCGGTTATGCCCACTACGACAAGGATGACAAACTCACCCTCGGCTGGATTAACGAAACGCTTCAACTGGAAAAATGCTTTGAGGAGGATGACGAACCATGACGGAGCGACGTGGAAAAACTGTTACGAAAGATGGAACGGTCAGAGTTTTTCCGAACGGGAAAATCGCCGTTTTCAACGAAAACGACAGATGTGTACGGTGCTGTGAAAAATGTCATCCCTTCACGGTATCGCCTGCCGATGCTCTGGCACAGGTCGGCAATTCGACGCAGAATTATCGTAGCGACGAAGAGATCATGGAGGCACTCAAGGAAAACGGACGGCCCGTATTCAAGTTGACAAAGGGAAAGTACAGCGTCAAATACCAATCCGGTTATTTCGTGATGGGCTGTGGCCGGATCAACTGCGCCCACTATCACGGCTATTTCGTAACATCATTTGGCAAACTGCCCGGCATTGTCGGCGGATGGGGAAATAGTTGTTGTCAAGGGCCGGAAGGATACGGTTACGCTTACGATCAAGCACAAACACTCCAAACACTCGAAGAACTGAAGAACGAAGAGCCGGTCATTCATACCGTCGATGAGGACGGATTCATCTTCAAGACCGGTTATTATCCGTGGTGGTATCAACACTATGTCGGCGGTGCAATGACATTCGAACTTTGCGTCATCAGCGGACATGTTACTGTACTCTAATCGAAAAAACAATGAATGACAGACAAAAAATACCGGACGGTGCCAGTGCCGTTCCAGTCATTCCGCCGGAGGAAATTGAACGGTTACGAAATCTTGCTGTTACCGCGACAATGATCCCCTGTCAATGGATGATCGACATCGGCGTTCCCGCTCCGGGAAATTGCCGTTGCAATCTGGTCGAATGCAATCAGGCTGAATCACCGATTTATCGCGGATTGAATCCGGCAAAACCGTTTCGCTGGAAGTCCCGGCTCTGCAATCCACGTAACTGTCGCCTTTTTGAACCGTGAGGTGAAGCATGTTTGTTGACAACGTATTGATCCGTCCGCAAGGACAACGGCAGGCCGTCATTTCATGGACAAGCGACGACGAGAACGCGATCTCGTGGGTGTTCATCAACGGGCACTTCGCCTTTGGACCGTACATGGCCGAAACAAAAGAGCGCAGCGTCGTTCTGTCCGTGCCGTTGGAAGGGACGTTCAAAATCGAGGTTTACGATTCCACCGACACAGACGATGTTCCCGCTTCGATGGAAGAACCGCCGTTCATTGAACCGCTTATTGCGTGGAACAAAGTCGAAGCGGCGGTCTGTTACAGAATCTATCATACGATTTTCGATACGGGTTCCATTGAATCGAAACTGATTGAGGTTCCCGCTATGTCGATGGATAGGATCGAGATCAACTGTCCCCGTCAACTGGAAGGACGCGGCGGTCGCTGGCATTCGTTCCGCGTCGAAGCGGTCGACCAATTCGGCAATGAATCGGAAAACCATCGGCTTGCTTATTTCGCGGCGGATTTGCCAACGCCGCCGCAACTATCGATCTCCCGCAATATTGAAACAGGTTTGTTCAACTTTCGAGTGGAACGTTAACCTACTCGTCCCTAACCCCTCGTTCCTTCTATGACGACACCTGCTCACCAACTTGGATTGTATTTTACTTCCCGCGACCTGACGGCCCACGGACAAGCGCTTTCGGATCGAACCGTTGCGACTGCAACGCCCTTGCAGATCAACACGGCTTCCATCACACAGGCAACGGGTTACTGGAACGGTGCCATCGGATTTTTCACGGAGGAGGCCCCGGATGTTTTGAAAGGTCTCTTTTTTCACGTCCGCTCATGGACGGCAGGAACCGGCAGCAATCCCGGAACTCTCCAACTCTACGGTTCGCTCCCGATCACGCCGCCGCCGGATGCCGTGTTCCGCCTGTGCAAAGGCGGCAAGTACGCTTCGTCTCAGGAAATCCCCGGACTTCTTGTTTCAGGAAAACAACCCGAATTCAATCCCGTCTCCCATACCACGCTGCCGGGAATTACCGTTACAAAAGTCTCGCCGAGCCTTGGAGAGGGAACGTTGTCCATCAATTCAAATGCCCGCAGCATCGCAGCACAAATCACCACGGCCACCGGATACGGATCGCGAGTGCAATTGACCGCAGACGTGAACGATCTCATTCTGTATACGGGCGGCAGTGAGGGATGGGTGCGTCTGAATGTCGACTTTGCGGCAACGACAAACTCAAACGTAACGGCAACATACACGTTACAAATTCCCAAGGGCGTTCTCGTCCCCGATGTGGAAGCGGACGATGCCGCCGATCCCCAAGGACGGCTCCGCTACTATTGCGTTGCTGCCCGAAACGATGCCATAGACGACACCATCTCCGCGCTCGGCGTATGGACGGCACCGCTGGGAACCGGCACAGCAACCATCCAATCCGTCTCCGGTGAGACCATCACACTGACCACAGACCCAACCTCATGGCCGCTCAAAGGATTCTGGGTGCGAAAAATCTCAAACAACACTTTCCGTTACGTTACAAATCGAAGCGGCAATCGGCTCTATCTGAAGGCGTTGAGTCGGGGATTGTATAATTTTACCAACGGAAACAATCATCTCGTTATCGGCGATGTGCTGAGACAAAATTCCGCCACGGGCACATCCATCGGCAAACTTCTTGATCTGCGTGTCACGTCGGGAAACCTCGACGACGGAAATGCCGTCGTTACGTTAATGACCTCGACACGAATGGCCATAACTGTCTATGGTTCTTCAAATAGCCCCCAGTACGCCAGTATCTTCAATGAGCGGACGGGGGCGCAAGCGTGCCGCATCGGCGGTTCAACCACAGTATCGACAGGCGATCTTTGCGACCGGAATTTTTCGGCACCGGGATCATGGGTGGCCAATGATCTGTTGGAGCCGGTATCGGATTTGGACCTTGCCGCCATTGAAAGCGGCGGTGAATTCTACGATCCGACTTCCGTGGCTGGCAAGCCGCTCGTCAATATGATGTTTCGTCCCTGCCACGGCATCGATGACCGTGCC
>Ga0099364_10005894_pt1 | contig 18011 bp, 22 predicted proteins | sample TergutTh196P3_FD_73070 | JGI IMG/M metagenome (GOLD analysis project Ga0099364, IMG submission 73070) | Microcerotermes parvus P3 segment gut microbial communities from Pointe-Noire, Republic of the Congo - Th196 P3 | ecosystem: Host-associated > Arthropoda: Insects > Digestive system > Gut ...
CGGTCAATATGGTATGGGCTCTCTGTTTCTTTCTTGCCTTCGTTTTCTTTTTTCCAGTAGTAATGAAATGCTCTGCCGATTTCGTCAATCGTTCCTTTTTCCGCTATAGTTCCCGTAGTCAATATATATGCCGTGTTGTCTTTTCCAAAACGGTTAATGATGTACTCGTAGACCTTTTCTCTGTCGTCGGGCGCATGGTCCACATCGACATCACCGATTTCAAGCCTGTCCTCGTTGCAGAAGCGACTAAAGACAGTTCCCCAAACAAACGGGTCCACATCTGTCACATCCGTTAGATAAGCTACCGTACTACCGCCGACACTACCCCTACAAGGGCCTTTGGGTATGCCATTTTCCTCGCACCACTCAGCCATCTCAGCCATAAACAGCATAAACCCAATCATACCTAGCTTCTTAAATACGGCAAACTCTTCCTTGATGTCTTCAGCATATCTTGGATTGTCTTGTATAACACCGTTTGCCAGCTTTTGTTTATACATGCGGTTAATTCTTTCGAGATACACCGCTTCCTCGTCTTCATACAGCTTAGGGTATTTGAAAGACAAGTCTAATTCGAAGCTCTCAACGCTGTCTGCCATGACATTTGTGTTCTCTATCGCTTGCAGAAAGACGTCTTCCGGTAACGCACCTTGCGCTCTAAACATCTCTACCACTTCATTATATCTCTTATATGTCAGATCGAACTCGTCTTCGTTAGAGAAAACTATATTCTTAGCGACCTGAAGAATTGTTCTGCATTCAGCTTTGTATTTATCCAATGAATGTGTGTCGGTTCCGGCAATCAAGGGCTTGCCGTATTGCTGTGACAGGGCATACAGCCTTTTGTTATACTCAATTTGCTCATAAGAGTTAATATGCGGCTGTACTTCGTAATAATCATAGTGCCGCAAGAGCCGTTCGTAATGTGGATTATCCGCCGGCAGCTTGTTGAGCGGGGATGCCATACACGCCGATATTTTAATGATATTACCCGATATTTTTAGAAACTCATCGAAGCTAATCCTGTCTTTGTAATACTTATGGTCGGCTTGTGACGACATATCCACCAGCCTATTCAACTCTAAAAATCCGGCGAAATTACGAGCGATAAGAATTGTGTGGTAGTTGTCGCGCACCTTTGCGTCGTGCGTTTCCGTGAGGTAGATTTCTACGCCGTGCAGATATTTCAAGCCTTTCTCTTCACAATACTGCTTCTTGGCAATCCAGTTGAAGATGTTTCCGTGTTCTGTGAAACAGATTGCCGTTTGTCCGAGCTCCGCTGCTCTATCTATGTAATCTTGATATTTCGTTGCGCTATCAAGCAAACTAAGGTCTGAATGCAAATGATAAACCGTATAATTCACTACCCAAACACCTCCTCCATGTTTTCTATCTTCTGGTTACAAACCAGTCTCGGGATTAACTCGGCGGGATAATCTATGTTACACCCATCCTCCCAAGAGTATTTTCTTTGTAGGTCATCGTCGCTGCTATAAAGTCGCATCGTCGGACGGTCATAACGAAACTTACACATGGTCCCTTGCTTCGCTGTTGGCCTGTCCTTCAACAACTCTATCGCCGCATTATACCCCTCTGGGTCATCCTTTAATTGCAGCACCCAAAAGAGCCTGTGACATAGGTTGCCTATTTCCGAAGCCCCATGCAGCTCGTATGTGCTTCGTTCTTTATTCTGCCCCGGTTTCTTTGGGTGAATAATAAGTGTTGTATTAACTTCATACTTGTTTGTAAACTTCATTAGCTGTTTGATAAACCGCTTTTGCGAATCCCATTGGGTATTACTATCCTGTCCGACAGAGGCGATATCCACACACATTAGATTGTCAATAAGAAAGAACTTCGTATTGTACCGCTTATACGCATACTCCATCTCGTCCAGCAGAGATTTAGAAGACGTTTCCAGATCGTCCACGTCTGAATACAGGATGATGTTGTCGTGGTAATAGTCCTTTATGGCTTTCGCCGCCTGAACAGTCACCGTATATCCATCCGGCTGTCCGGGGTTCTTCCATACAACCATATGATTTCTACCCGCAAGCGGTTTCAACACCCAGTTTTTTAGTTGCCCCTCGTGCAGCTCGCCGCTGAAAACCATCGTGTTATACCCGTTCTCAACAGGGGATATGATTGACATGGTGGTAGATACGGTACTTTTCCCGGAACCGGCATAACCAGTGATAATATTAAAGCAAGGCATTATGTTTCCATATATCTTAGAATCAAGCTCTCTATAACCCGTAGTGACTTTCGTCATGTTCTGCGCATCTATCTCCTCAGAGTCCATGAGGTATTTTAATCTCTTGCTGGGGAGGTCTTTGGCCGACTCAATCAGCCTTACGATATCGTTCTTACCACAGGCTATCAGCACATTGTTTGCGTCGCATTTTTCGTTGGCGATTCTTCTGGCTTCGGATGCCGATTTGAGCAACGCCAAAACATCCTCGCCGGGTTCTACGTAGTATGTACGGTGTCTGCCGAGACGCGGCAGCACATCCACGACAGCCTTCTTGCCGGCTTTGTCGTTGTCGTACCACAGGACAATTTTTTCAAACTGTTCCAGCCACTCGTAATTGAAGTCAATCCATCTGGAATCGCTTGCCCCATAGGGAATTGAAACGCAGTTCGTCACACCCGCTTCGATGACCGAGAGACAGTCAATCTCTCCTTCTGTAATCACAAGCGTCTTGGTAATGTCAACCTTCTGCATGTTGAATAGCGCCGGACAGTTATCAGCGTCCTTTTGAAAGTACATCTTCGACTGACGTTTTTTCACCGCTCTTGAAGGACGATACTTAACGCTCAACAGGGTATTATCCAAATCCCTAAACTCAAAGGTAATGTCGCCATCGTCGCTCTCACGGACGTTTGCGTAGTCGAGAGTGTCTGGCGAGATATGTCTTTTTGCAAGGTATGCTTCTACCTTTTCTCTGCCGGTCTTGGTTGTTTCTCTGGGGTATCTATAACTAGACAGCTTATCTTTCCGTGGGTCCTTCTCGACTAAGGTATATTCGACCTTAGCTTTATCACATAGTAGCTTGGCTGCTTCTTGAAATGTAATCCCTTCAGACATCATCAGGTAGTCGATGTAGTCTAGTTTTTTACCACACCCAAAGCAGTAAAAGAAATTTCCTTTTTTCCGTTTATCGTCATCACACCAAATGAATGATGGTGTTTTTTCATTATGGAAGGGGCACAACCCCTTTTTGCCGTCCCACTCTTTTATCTTCAGTCCGTCGGCAATCAGCTCCGCCGCCTGACGTCCTAGTTTATTCTTCGCTTCAACAATCGCATCGCGCACCTTATCACCTCTTGCTTATCCCATGTATTTATCCGAACAGGCGCAATGAGCATTGCATGAGCACAACCAATTACAGAAAAAGTCATCTTGACTAGACTTAAAATCCATATCCTTATAAATTTTTTCAATCGTGTCAACCGCCCACTCCTTCGCCAGCTCGTATGCCGTTATGTCGAACTTCTCTTCTATGATTTCATTAGCCCGGAACATATTGAATACCAGCATATACGGGTATTCTCCGTATTTTTCATATATGTGAATGCTATATAGATATAGCTGCCTTAAATACTCGTCTTTTTCTTTTTTGCTTTTGAATTTGCTTTTTGACTTGTGGTCAACGATGATAATCCCTTTATCGTCCCTTAGTATTAAGTCGATATATCCAACAAATTTATACTTATCTATGTTGATATGTATTTCTTCTTCTACGCCAAGTATCTCAGCCTTTTCAAACAGCCCTTCGAACGTATCAAAATACTCTTTACCGACATCGTAGTATCTATGATTAAGGTTGACGTAAGGATTCGGCGGGAAACTCGCCTTAACGTTGCCTTCATATTCGCTCGAATATATATTACTTAATTCAAAGAACTCAAGCTCTTTACGAAAATACTTTTCCAGTATGTAATGCCCGAAGCTGCCCCACTCGGCGAAGGCGTTTCCGGTCTTATCCAAGCACTGGATATACGACATATAAAACATTCTGGGACAAGTACAATATGCGTTAATCCTTGAGAATGACCATTCAAATCCATCTAGGATAAATTTCAAATCTTTCAAAATTCGCGCTCCTTAACACAGAGAGCGATGCCAAGCATCGCCCTCTCGAACGTACTGCTTAGTTAGAACGGGAGATCCCCGTCATCATCTTCATCTATATCCGGGACTGCTGGCGCGTTGTTTGTGCTTCCGCTGGGAGAAGTTTCCTCAGTTTTTCTGTCTCCGCAAAAATATACGCTGTCAACAATTAGCTCGGTTCTATAGTGTTTGTTATTTTTGTCGTCATCCCAACTTCTGTTTTGCATCGAGCCCTCGACCAGTATCATCTTACCCTTTGCGAACCATTTGCTCACAAACTCAGCCGTTTTGCTAAAAGCAACGCAGTTAAAAAAGTCGGCGGTCGGTTGTCCTTCCTTCTTAAAGCGCCTGTCAACCGCAATCGAATAATTGCAGATTACAGCGCCGGACTGTGTGGTTTTCATCTCCGGGTCAGCTGTAAGCCTTCCCATAAATATTACTTTATTCATTTGCTCTCCTCCATGTCTGATTTAAGTTCTTTGATTTTTGCCAATACCTTTTTGGCTATTTCTATGTTTTTAATGCTGTTAGGGTTGTTATTACCCTTATTATTTTCGGAAATGATGTTATAAACATCTTCTCTGTTGATACCGCTCTCAATTTTCTCTTTTGCCGCCGTCACGATTTTCCCTTGAACCTGTTTTAGGTTGTCGGCTTCTTTGCTAGTCTCCTTCTTGGCGCTCTGCGCGGCAGAGTTGCCGTCGTCGTCAACCTCGCCCATCACGCCGGCGATAGCATTTACAGCGAACCTCCGTAGGTATGACACGGTGCTTCCGAATCCCTGAATGTCGCTTTTCGTAGCTTTCCCTGTAGCCGCAGGGAAGGCGATGATACCACCGGACTTATGTACAACGATTGTCTTCACGCTTGGGTCTCCGTTTGTCAAAAACGGTGATTGGATGATTGACAATCCGTATTTGCTCATCACCGGTCTAACGGTGTTCAGCACTTCGTTTAATGGCGCGTACTTCGCTTTGAAAAACGTATTGACCACGGTGCTATCCGGGTTGGTTATCTCACCGAAGTAAAGCGCCCAGTCCTTAAACATCTCACTGCGCTGCTCTTCTGTGCCATACACTTCAATGTTTTCAGAGTTTTCAATGCGAACGACATCGCTGTTAAAAATGGTTTCAATCTGTGGTTCTACGTTGCTTTCTGCGTTTTCTTTGTTTTCTTGGTTGACCATGTAATTTTCTCCTCCAATGCAGTCATCACCTTATCGGCGACTTCAATATCTTTAATCGAGTTTGGATTTTTCTTTTCGTTATTGTTTTCTGCAATCACAGCATAGACCAACTCTTTATCTATACCGTTGTCGATTGCTTTCTTACAGTAGCTTAAGATGTCTTCGATTTTCTTTTCCAGTTCATTGTCTTTATTTTCCGTAACAACCTCGGTAGCTTTCTTCTCGTCGATGCAAGTCGCCAGCATGTCGGCGGTATGGAGCAGCAGAGCCAGCGGGAACATCTCAAACGCGCTCGATACAGAGTAATCTCCGGTCGGTCTGTCGAACGCTCCCATATGTGTGTTGATACACGCAGCCTCTTCGTCTGTCAGCCACATATATTTCTGAATGAGGTACACAGACTTGCCCCCGTGTCCGCCGAACGCGAACTTCTCATCAAAAGTGAAACAGGGAACCTTCTCCCATATACCGTCGTCATTCTTAACATTTCGGAAGTCTTCTTTATAACAGCCAATCTTCGTGACGTCGTGCAGCAGGCTGATAATCGCAAGAGTCTCCTCGTCGGTACATAGCCCGTACAGACTGTTGAGCTTCAGAAGGTGGTTGTAGACATTGATGCTATGCTCAACCAACCCGCCTCTGTGGTTGCCGTGATATCGCGTGCTTGCCGGCGCTGTGAAGAAATCGCTTCCCTCCAGCCATTTGATAAGATCGTTAATGCCGTCGCGTTTTACTTTGCTTTTTATTATTTTAAGATATTGTTCTTTGATGTTACTTCTCCTCCTTGCTTTCTATTTTATGAATATGGTGTTGGGGTGAGGATTTGCACCTCACATGGACTTCCATCGCAGACACGGCACCACTTTACTGGGACTTGGACTTTACTCAATAACAATGGATTGATTGGTGGAGGGTTACTATCTGGTTTACCCGTGTTTTATTTTTCCCTACATCACGCACCATTTCCTTCATCCGTAACTAGCGTCTACTATTACCGGAGCGTCGCTTACGACACAGCCGGCTTTACCACGCCAACACATTCCTATGCGGCGAGTCTATTCCGCCACCCAACAGACACTTTGATAACTCTTTCCTTATGAAAAGAGGCGCGGTATATAACCCTATACTTCAACCGCTCCCTGTACGGGAAAGTTTTTGTACTACCCTTGATAATCCCCGTGTTAAAACATTCCATCAAATCGCAACCGCAACTATAAACCCTTACAATTACGCAATACGAAAATAACAAAAAAACAATAACACTAAACCAAAACACCAGCCTATTATAATAGAATTTCCAAACAGGTAGTACGGGAAATTGACTACGCCACCTCAACCTTGTACGTCAAATTAACCGTATCAATCGCAATTTGAAGACGCGCAATCGTCTCCTGAACATTTGCCAAGCGAGCATGGCACTCGTCGTTCCCATATCTTTTCTCCGTATACTCAACAGTTCCGGCCATCAGTGAACGCCTTATTTTTTGCTCTCCTCTGGCCATATCCTCAAGAACATTTCGTTCCTCGTTGAGCTGCGCCATATAAATCAGGCACTCTCCTATGGTCATGTCAAACTCATCGACAATAACGGTTGAGTTGGTATGATGCAGGAGGTGTCTTAGGGACCGGACCTCATCGTCAATCGCTCTAATCCTGTTTCGCGTATCACAGAACGAGTACGCGTGTTCTATCTTGTCGTTATCGCCTTGGTATGTTACACGACAGATACTTCGCTCTTCCGCCAATATATCTCTCTTTTGTTTCTCCAGCCGCTCAATCTTTTTGATGATTTCTTTGACGCACCTTTGCATAACATTAAACCTCTTTCTATAATTTGTGTTTTATACAGCCGCTTACAACAGTGTGGATCTGGCTTATGCCGCCACAATACTTGCAGGATTACTTTCCAACCCAAACACTATAGCCGTTCGCTTATCAATCTCATACATTTTATCTTTGTCTATAGATGCCAAGTACCCCTTAAGCCTGCATTTGTCTATAGCTCTTATTTGCTCCAATAGGACTGTTGAGTCTTGCTTTAACCCATACTCATACCCGCTTAGCTTGACATGCATTGGCATAGGCTTCTTTGTTATACTCGTTGTTAACGGGGCAACTAATGTTGTAGGCGCATATTTGTTCCCGATATTATTTTGCAGTATTAATACAGGTCTGACCCCTCCCTGCTCGTGTCCGCGAAATCCATCTAAATCCGCATAATATACATCACCCTTTCTTAACGCCAAATCACACATAAAGACACCTCTATCCTCCCTCTTTGCTTATTATTTTTATATATTGATCCTCATTATTGTAGGTGGGATTTCCCCACCTACAACGCTATTGTTATATACCAAGTATCTTTTCGATCTCTGCCATACGAGCTTTGACTTGCGGTTCCTTTGCCGTACCGCCTTTACAAGCCTCGTTATAAACATCGCTTATTGTGGCCTTCCCGTCCGTGGTAGTAAATAACTTTCTCATTCCCTCAATATACTTCTTCTCCGGAATGTTCTTCCTTACAGCCACAATCGCTCCATAAATTAATGCGGATACGTGGACCTTGGCTTTCATTTTAGTTATCTGCTTCCCGTCCTCATTGGGTTGTCTGCCTCTTTTCCTCTTTTTAACTAATACGACAACCTTTTTTTCATCGTCCTTTAATGATTTGTGTAACGCAAGAAGGTAATCCAATGCCTTTACAAATTCAGCTTCTTGGTCAGGCGTCATAACGGCGACCTTCAAAAACTCGATACGCGGCTTTGCCGAAAGGTTTGTCTCGCCTGAAGCCATGCAGAAAACATCCTCTAAGATATCTTCATCTTGGTACTTACGGCAGTTTTTAACCGATACCCAAAGCCTTATACCCTCATGCTTAACAAGAGTAAGGAAATTCCCTCTGCTCTTGATGTCTATTCGATTAATATCAGCAGGTTTCATAGGGAAATAACTGTTGATATAATCAAAGAGAAGCTTTTTCTCTTCATTGGTTGCATTGTCTACCCAAAGCGCTCTAATCTTTGCCCCTTTGATTTTTTCCTTTAAGGGTTCCGGTAAGGAACTAAACTTTTTCTTAGCAATAACAACCTCTTTACCTTCAAAAATTATTGGAGGCAAATTAGCAGCTAGTGTTAACCTATTGTTAACGAATTCTGTGAGCGTATCCGTTCTCTGCTTTCCATCCATTCCTTCATAGGTTCCGTCCGGCAGCCTGTTCAGCCAAAAATCGCCGGTTGGGATTCCTATCATAACGGAGTGGATTAACTTGCTTTTCCTTTTGGTATCCCAAACATAGCCTCTCTGGATAGGGACGTCGAAGTTGATCGTTTTTTCTGCGTTTCTTCTTATTAATCCTGCTACATTTAGATCCGGAAGCTCGCTTATCTCCTTTGTAAACACTGTTATTCCTCCTTAGATTTAATATCCAAACGCAAACTTCCAGCTTTCGTAGTCTTTTATGAGCTTGCGTGTTTTTATATACAAGTTATCAGGATTGCAATCTAACTCAAATACATCAGCAATTAGTGCGGGGGTAATAGCTACCCCACTGCACTCGTCTTTATAAAGCCTGTAATAATGTCCGGAGATAACAATATCACCAGGAGATATATTTATTTCACACTGAATAACTTCAGAATATCTGGCGGTAACTCTATGGATTATACCCGCAAAATAACTCAAACTACAACGCTTGTTCCCGTCTTCAGGAGGCTTAGACCCCTTTATCAGTCTGAAAAGGTAGTTGTTGTCTAACAGTGTGCTGTGTAATATTTTATCGCTGTTATTGGCTGTGCTGCCATACTTCTCGACATACTCAATTCTACAGCATTTTGCCCAAAGATTTTGAATCTCAGAGTCAATATTCGCATTATATGTCCTCGGCTTCAACTGCGTTTCATCTTTTTGGGGGAAGTTAAAGCTGATTATTCCATTCTCATCAATTGAATTTTTCAAGAGATACGGTAATTCTTCTATCCTTATGCCTATATACATAAGACGCATCACTAACTGATCAATCAAGTTTCTATTTTCGCGCTGCTCATCATATAACGCCTTACTTAAAATGTCGTCGAGATGTTCAGGGCTCTTTATCATTTTTACCCTGATAGCGCTTTCAACATTTATTCCCTCCGGCGTTAGAAGATGAATATACGCTTCGTTTTTCGTTCTCTTCTCAGCTAACGCCCAATCATAGTAACCTCTCAGCAAGGAAATTATATGTGATGCTGTGACTTCACTACGTACTCCCATAGATATATTGATAGCGCTCTGAAGTTCTTTTAAGCTCATATCTATTATGTCTTTATCTATAAGTGTTTCATACTCATATAATCTCTTAAAGTAATTCGTTAAAGACGCTACGTTTGAACCTTCATAAGATATATATGCCTTTTTCTGCTCTTCATTATACATTGGACGCTCTTTTGGCTGTCGCATCAAAAACCACTCCTTTAATAATATGTACGGGTGATTCTGTTGTCTATTATAACTCATCTCGTTCACTTTGTCAAGTGTTTTTTATTATTATTTTATTTTTACTCATAGACTAGCCCCCATGCCATTTCATCCGCTATGAAATACGCTTCTGTCTCGTCCATTCCGTTTAATATAAGTTCATTATATAAGGTTTTTCGTTCTTCTTCGTATTCATGGGATTTTTCTCTCGTGTTTATCACCTGTGTCATCTTACGTTGCGCAGGATACCCCACCTCTATAAGTGTGGGATGAATGCGCGTCCTCCTCTCATTGTCCTACTGAGGGAGCAAAGCCCCCTCAGCGGCATGTATGCAAACTGCTATGGAATACACAGCCCCCTGCATACTGGGGTTAGTGGTGGGTTGTTGACATGTACCCTCCTCTCTTTTCTGATAATATCACTACTCAGTCACAGAGTCACTCTTTGTCCCTTGGATCTCCCCAGTACTCTTTTCTCAGTTTTTTCAACTCTGCTTCACATGCTTCATAACCCCGTTCTCCTCTTCTCGGAAAACCGTATCGTGCTTGTATCTCTAATTCTTTCCGAGAATGTTCCCTTATGTTTGACGAACCCCTGAAGGCTTTGGGAATACCGTTATTGTCTGCTGCTTTGTTGACAGCTTTTGAACTCCATACGAACACTCCTATAATTCCAGCTATTAGAATCCCTGCTAATAAAAGGCTTGGCTCGGCACTTCCCCCGACTTTGGCGAAAAGATAAAGAAGTCCAATAACCGCAAGTCCAGTTATAAGGTTAATGCCTTTTTCTTCTTCATGATGCTGCTTAAACCTGTTATAGCTATCTCTTTTTTCTTCCGCAGACAGACCAAATTTCAGTTCGTTGTTCTTGTTCTTGTCATCGTTGTTCATTGAAATTCTCCTTTAATTATTTAATATTGAGCTTACCTTCTCGCTGCTTCGACAGAATGTCTCTTTTATGCAAGTTCCAAGAAACCGTCAATCGCCAGCAGCACCTCCTTCTTAGTATACCCGTGAGCAACCGCCTCGCCCGTACTCTCATCGTGTGCCTCCCACACCACCTTTTGTTCAGGTTGGTAGTACCCGAGATTACTTACCACATAACCTCGATAAAGGTATTTCCCACTTCTTATTTTTGTTGCTATGTATTTGCTTTTCTCTGCTATCATATCGATCACTCACTCGCCTTGAAATTGTAGATAGGCTTAATAATCCCAACAATCTCAACCGTATCTCCAATCACATCAATAATATCATTCATTTCCTTATACGCCATTGGCAGCTCATCCAGAGTATCTTTACATACGCTGGTTGTGAATACCCCGCGCATACTCTCCTGATATTCTTCCATAGAGAACTGCGCCTTAGCCTTCATGCGGCTCATGATACGACCGGCTCCGTGCGGTGCTGAGTTATTCCAGTCCTGGTTCCCTTTTCCAATACCGATAATACAGCCGTCTCTCATATTGAGGGGAATCAGAAGCTGCCTACCTTTGTCCGCGTTGATTGCGCCTTTCCTGATAATACCGCTCTTGGTGTCGATGTAGTTGTGTACCGTCTCAAAGCCGTTGGATGGTTCGTAGAGCAACTCAAGACTCGCAAGGATTCGTTGTACAATTACATATCGGTTCATCACCGCATACTCTTGGCAAATTTCCATGTCGTGCAAGTAATTATCTTTGTACTCACCAGTCAGATAGGCGAGGTCTTTGGGTATATCGCAATCCTGTGCCCTGTATCTCGACCTCAAATCCTTAATCGCTTTTTGTAATTCAGCTCTTCGTCCCTGCGCTTTGTACTCGGTAATCAAAGCATCTTGTTCTCGAAGGAGTTTGTCTTTGCCGCACAACAACTCGTATGCCAGATTCTGATAGTACTCCGCAACCTGCTTACCGAGGTTGCGGCTGCCTGTATGGATGACAAGATATTTATTACCGTTACCATCAATGCCGACCTCGCAAAAGTGATTCCCGCCTCCGAGAGTGCCGATGCTGCGCTCAAGACGCTTTGTATCCTTCAGCTCACGATAGCACTTCAGCTCCTGTAGTTTTTCAAACCGACACACTCTGGTGTCGTGAACATTTCTCCCGTTGGGAATACACTCCCTGATAATGGCATCGAGACGCTGCAAGTCAATATCGACTTTGCCGAGTTCAACCGTAACCATCCCGCATCCGATATCCACGCCCACCACATTCGGAATCACGTAGTCTCCTATGGTTGACGTGAACCCAATTACACAGCCCTTACCGGCATGAACATCGGGCATAATTCGAATTTTTTGATCGCAGAATGATTTTTGTTTGGATAAAACCTCAATCTGCTCTTTCGCTTCGTCTTCTATAACCTTGGCGAAAATCTTCACATCGGCCAATCTATCACATCCTTACTATACTATAATATATCCCTTAGTTTAAGCATAACTAGTGGGAAAAGAGCTTCATATATAATACCCTCCGGTGTCAGCAACAAGTACTCCATCTCTTTTTGACCCGTATTATCAAAATAATCGAAGCATTCAGAAATAATGCCTGTTGACTTTTCGAAGCCAAGTTCATCAAAGACAAACCATATATCCCTATACCCTCGTGAATCAACAAGTATAACCTCACGCAGATCATGGAATTTGTCGGCAACGAACTTGATAAATTTCAGTTCTTCTTCACTGTATGCGTTTATGTCGCCCTTTATGACATCATATTTCGACAAAAGCGCACTCATAGAATCACCATCCAACCCTTAAATAAAGTATATCATATTTCCAACATCTCTTCAATCGCTCTATCTACATCCTCAGCAAACTTCGACTCCGGTATATTCAGCCACCGCAAAATACGTCTAACGTCCGTCACATACGCCTCGCTTATCTCGTTCGGAAATCCGCCGGCACATGCTATGTAGGCAACCAAGTCTCCATATGGCTGATATCCTCTGTCAAAACATGCCTCACAATAAGCATTGCTTAAAGGCCCATATCTGCTTGAGCAGACAACAACCTCAGTTTCTTTTTCGCAGACATCACATATACCTTGTCTGCTATGGTCTTTGAAAGCCATTTTTTCACCGTCCTTTTTTCAAGCTCTTTACGAGTTACTCTTGGCATGGTAAAATGAAGTCATACGAATATATGACTGGAGGATTTATACATGAGCTGTTTTCTGGACACAATAAAAAATCGCAGAAGTATTTACAGCCTAGATAAAAACATATCTATATCATTTGATAGGGTACAGCAAATCGTAGAACATTGCCTGAAGCATACACCGTCTGCTTTTAACTCGCAGAGCGCCAAGGTCGTTATTTTGTTTAACGCGCCACATGAGTTCGTATGGGATACCGCCAAGGATATTTTAAGAAGGCAAATGCCTGCCGAGGCTTTTGCCAAAACCGAGCAAAAACTAGATGTCTTTCGGGCCGGCGCAGGAACGCTGCTGTTCTACGATGATCTTAACATCATTCGCGGTCTGCAAAGCAAGTTCCCTTTGTATGAGGATAACTTCCCGATTTGGGCACATCAGGCAAACGGTATGCTACAGGCCAATATATGGTCTGCGCTGTCGGAAGAGGGCGTCGGAGCCTCGCTTCAGCATTACAATCCACTGATTGATGATGCGATAATGGCTGAGTTTGATATTGACGCCGCTTGGAGTTTGATTGCGCAGATGCCCTTTGGCAACTCAACCTCAAGTCCGGCAGAGAAAGATTTTGTGCCTGTTTCTGAACGTATGCGGATTTTTGACTAGGGTTGCGCCAATCGAGTATTCTATTCTGACATCTTCCTACTACTCCTCCACAAAAGCTTCATCAACGGCAAACTCAAACGCCTCTACAAATATTTTCAACCACTCTTCGGCTTTCTCCCTATCGCCAATTTCATCAACAATATCCGCCACAAAATCATCCAGCCGTCGCGGATTGTCAACTATGTCGCGCCGATCCACATACGACTGCCCCTCGACAACCCTCCTGAGACTCACAACCCCGTCCGCAACCGAAAACTCCAGCGGGTCACCCTCGTTAATCCCCAGAGACCTGCGGATTTCTTTGGGGATGACCACTCTGCCGAGGTCGTCTACTCTTCGTGTGATTCCTGTGCTTGTCATGGTTTTAATCCTCCTTCCTTCTTAATGTAGTAAATTAAACGAATAGATTGTTGTGTCCGTGGCTTCGTTGACAACCTGTTCAAACCGGGATAGCCCTACCAAGTCCTGCGGCCTACTGTGACACACGCCCCGAATGTCAATATCGCTTCCTTCTATATTGGTTCCGTAGGCGTGGCTGCCGCCCAGGGTTAAGAAAATGATTCTATCCCTGAGATGCTCGTTTTCTTTGATGAACCTGTACTGCTCAGTTTCCAGCAGCTCGTTGACTTGATTAATGATATCCACAACATCACTCCTCATTATTCATTATACCATGACGCGCCATGAACCACATCAATTACTTTCGCCTTTCAACATGTGATGAATCGTTTGATTTATACTCCACCTCCCGCCCTCGTGTGTTAAAACACCAGGGCGGGAGGTTCGAGCAAATCCTACCCGTCCAAATCGTCAAGCATTTTTTGCAGGTCTTCAAGAGATTTCCCTTGTAAATCAGCATCTTGCTTCTCAGCCATGATAGAAAGGATTTTTTGCTTCTGCTCTCTTTTAGACTTCGCCAGTTTTCTTGCCTCGTCCTCAGCAAGCTTAACGCCCACGATATACTTAACAATCTCAATCTTAGATTCTAAGACCTCGTCTTCGGCGCTTTTCTTGTTCAGAAGACTTTCCTCGTTTGCTTGTTTGACCTTTGAGTTAAGCTGCTTGAATACCGAATCCAAGTCCTCAAGGCTTAAATCCCATAAATCCTCAACCGACACCAACCCTTTGTACGAGAACCTAAATTTTGACCTTACCGCGTTTTCAAACATATTCATTTTTTACTCTCCTTAAAATTTAATTTTGATAACTCGCTCAGATTGACCTTTTACCTTTACCAATAGCTCGTTTCGCTTTGTGGATGAGAAGCCTACGCCACTAAGCTGTTCCTCTACATCCTCAACCGCCATTCTTCCGCCAAGCGCCTCGAATACCCGTTTGTTCTGCATTAAGCTCTCATCTAAAAACTCATTGTAGAACCCGTTAGGGTTTTCTGGATTGATGCAGCCCTTCAGCATAAAGAAATAGTGTCTATGTCCGATGCCATCCTGCTCATCCCAATAGTTCGGCGAGTACATAACGACCGAAACCGGAACAAACTGATTCGTTCCAAGAGCCCACACCTCTCTTGACGACACATTTGACGGCAACATTTCCTTGATTGAAAAGACTCCGTTTGCATCAAGCGTAACTTCTGCCACCTGTATGTCCTCGTCATGCCTTAGTGCTTTACGATACTCGAACGCGAAAATTTGACCGTCAAACTCAATCTCCGCCTTAAACCCGTCTTTACCGCCACAGTGACTATAATTATTGACATACATCTTATAGACACCAATCGGCATTTTGCTTTTATCTAACCAGTTAATATTTTCAACGGCAGGAGTGTTCTGTATTGGAGTCATTATATCCACATCAAGCATACCTGTCGATTGATGTCTTTGCCCCTTGCTCCTAAAGAAGATGTGATTGCCACCACTGGGTTCCTGAACATGAGCATCATAATCGTCGCCGTTGTGTTCCTGTCCGTCGTTCCATTGTATCGAAAACCTCAAGATGCCATCCACATTGCCGCCAGCCATCTTTACGCGCTCTCTCATATCGCTGTCCGTGATATTGCCGCTATACGCCCAACTGAAATTGTTGCCCCACTTAAACATTGTCTTACTGTCTCTAATCCCCGGAGCAATCAAAGATACCATGTTCCCCGCGTGTTTATTATCGAAGAATACCTCTAACTCAGTCGTTGTCGGAAGAATATCTTTGACAAATGTTTCTACACTCACCTCCTCTACCCTTGAAAATTTCTTGGGATTAACAGCAATGCCCTTTGCCATATCTGCAAACACATCCACACCGCCGATTCTCTTTGCAGAGTCTCTATTCGAGAACAAAATATTGTTTACAGTGATGTCATCTAATGTGGCATACCGTCTGCTGAGTGAGTCTATATACCCAAGCTGCTCAAGCGTTTTCTTGGCATCGTCAAGCATTTTCTGTGTAAAGATTGCTTTAGGACGCTTATAATTTGTCGGAGCTACAATAGCTTCGTATTTTTTAACAGCGGTATCTAAATCCATATCTTCACTGATATTAAGAAGCAGTACGCCAATGCTGTGATTACGGATTCTCCCGATTGCTCCGCCAACCTTGATTGATTGTTCCCATGCGTAGTTTTCTTTTTCGACTTGAGTTTCCAACATAAAATATGCCTTTTTGTGTTTCAAGAACTCTTTTAGTGCGCCTTCCCACTCTTCTCCTTTGTAGAGAGATTTTTGAGAAATAAGTTCGAGAACCGTCAGTAAACTTTCCAAGGTAATATCGTCAAGCGACCTCTTAAACACGTTTCGGGTATCACGATATTCTCCTTGTAAATCTCCAATCGACCTGCTTGTTCTACACACAAGTCTATCTGGGAGTTCAGCATAGAAGTGTTCCCACTTTACAGATGTGCCGTCTTTGCTCTGCTCAAAATTTCTATCAGTACCAATTTTCTTTTCTTTGCTGATGTAAACATTAGTTACAGCTCTTGATTTTAAGTATTGTGACAGCGCATTGACTACGGGTTGATATGTTGTGTCGCCGGTATCAAAGTCCCACATAGTACGAACCACATTATCTTTAACGACGACCGCATTTCCGAAGCTCTTAATAAACTGCCTACAGCAACTACAATCCATTTCTCGGCGCTCTCTGTAGATTTCGTTTGTCCCCGGCGGGAAGCTGTCAAGATACAGATTCCAAAACTCGTCCTTGTCTACTTCAACTTCAAATAGGTGGGTTGCGTCCATAGTCATGCTGGACAGATTTCTTTGAAAAACTTCCTTGAATTGAAAAAACTCCATATCTACTCTCCTTTTATTATTTTGATAAATCATTGGATTGGTAAAGCTTACGAATTATCGTTTACCAAATCCTCAGTGAAATTCCAATTGCTCACCGCAACATCCCAAGTTGCAGACCAATTTTGTTCTCTTTTACAGTGATTACATTTAAGAGAAAACGGGTAGAGGCAATGCGTAGCAAACGACTTGCGCATATAGACATCAGTAGAGCCACATACGCAGGGGTTTATCCTCATGTCATATATATTATACTTCTTATCAAATTCACCCGCGAGGACAAGCTTTTCTAAGTCGTGAGACTCTTTATAACTTATGATACTTGCCGATTCGAAAGTGTCTGACATTTCTGCCTTCGTCGTAGTTAGGACACGCTACCATCCCTTGTCGTGGTTTTGTATTTGTCCGTCCTTTCAGGTTGTGGCATATATTGCAACGTGTTATTTGATAACGTGTGCAAGACATACATAATCCATTTGTGATTTTTTTCATATCACTACCTCACATTTACACCAATCATTTATGGAAATGCTGAATACACCCTGCCTTTAGCATTTATGTACTCACACCCTTTGAAATCATATCGTATTTTGTAGTTAGCGGGAAGTCCAAATCCCAATTCACACCTGACTATCCCCGTTCTATCAAAACGATTTACAACAAACATTTCGTACTTGTCGTCACTCCAATACCTACACCCCGCAATAAATTTCACCAATTACACCTCATTTCTTTTGTACGATTCCAATCGCTCACCGCATCCTCCCACCTGGATTTACACGGATTCCCTTTGACCGGTTTTGCTATCATGCGGTAGCTATCCATACCGCTTACCTCGCCAATATTTTGTATACACTACTTCAACCGGAAAAGCCATATATACTCAAGTTCTGATGGTTTATCCAAACCCCACCATCTCAGGGTATTATATATACTCCTCTGAACTTCCTCTGGAGCATATACTGTCCAACTTATTTCTTCCTCAACGCGGATCACGTGTTTTGGAATATCTCCCATATAGAACGGTTGGTATGGTTCACCGTTTAGTTAGAAACCACCACCTCTATAGGGGTGGTTGACCTTTCACCCCGCTCTTTCCACTCTTCCCCTGAGCGCCGCCTCGAACCTGCTAATGCTATACTTTACTTCTCGTAAAGCTTCAACATAAAGGTCTTGCTCCTCAAGCGAAGGGCGCCCAATCTCAAAATCCTTGATATATGTATCGATTTCCTCAATAAAAGTATCCCCTACTTTAAAGAATTCTTCTGGGGTAA
>Ga0099364_10005895_pt1 | contig 18010 bp, 11 predicted proteins | sample TergutTh196P3_FD_73070 | JGI IMG/M metagenome (GOLD analysis project Ga0099364, IMG submission 73070) | Microcerotermes parvus P3 segment gut microbial communities from Pointe-Noire, Republic of the Congo - Th196 P3 | ecosystem: Host-associated > Arthropoda: Insects > Digestive system > Gut ...
TCAATCGGTATAACTTTGACATGGGGTGTCAGGCTTGCTACAAGCAAATCTGCATCCAGAATAGATGTTGCCTACCTCGTGTATTTGATGTCGTTGCTCCCTCATCTGATAGAAATGACAATGGGTATCCCGCAAATTTTGAATTTGAGTGTTCCAACATTTGTAATTATGAGTGTATTATGTGTGGCGGTAAGTGGTCCTCGTCAATCCGAAAAAACAGGGAGAAACTACCACCCATCCCTACACCACACGATGATGCCTTCATAGATCAGTTGGACGAGTTCATCCCTCATCTGAAACGTATCTATTTCAGCGGAGGGGAATCGTTTCTAACTCCATTATATTACAAGATTTGGGAGAAACTTGCAGAAATGCAAAGGACAGACTTACCATGTCTCGTGCTGTCCAATGGTAGCACATACAACGAAAAGGTAGAAAGGATATTGGATATACTGCCTAGAATGACAGTTACGATGTCCATAGACTCTCTACAAAAAAATACTTATGAATTTATTCGTAAGAATGGAAATTTCGATACTGTATTCAAAAATATTCAGATATTACTGCACAAGAAGAGGTTGGTGTGGTTTAACTTCTGTGCTATGAAGTACAATATTTATGAGTTTCCTGACATAGTGCGGTTCTGTGAGAACAATAGCCTTGGCCTCACGCTATGCTTTGTTTATGGACCAATGGGCAACAAACTCAAAGGTATTCATGTAGGAGGAACGAACAAGCAGGTGTTTGAGGGTGATGGTCAAGAAGGTATGACGCTTTCACCTGCTTGTACTCGACGAAAACCGTTCATTGATGATTTCTGCCTGTCATCATTGCACACGGATGAGCTTCGAAAAATATGTATGATGCTGGACAAGACATTAGATTGGTGCGGCGATAGATATAAAGATGTAGTGACTGCCCTGCACCACAATATTAGAACACTTATTCAAGGAAAAATAGAATGACAATACTAGGTATCAATTCTCTATCACACGACGTGTCTGTCGCCTTGATTGATCAGCAATCCCCGATATTGCTGCTGGAAGAGGAGCGTTTTAGCAGGCAAAAGCACCATGCTGGTTTTTTCTATGAAAAAGGTAGAAATAGCTGGAATGCAATGGATGGAACGGGTCCAGATATATGTCTATCTAAAGTATTAGGACAGAACGACAAGATAGCACACTGTATTCCAAGGCATACTATTGACTATCAAAGTCAAGTGCTTGGATGGGAACGAAGAATGATTGAAATGGCGTCACGTCTTGACCCTGGATATAAGAGGAGTGAATTTTTTGATCACCATATATGCCATGCGGCTAGTGCATATTTCCCATCGGGTTATCAAGAGGCTTATATTGTAACATCGGATGGTGGCGGCCATGATAATTTGTCGGCTGCTGTGTATATTGGCAAAAATGGTGACATCAGGAACATATTCGGTCAGCCAGTTTTCAACAATCGGATAGCCGAGGTCAGTGTTGGACATTGGTTCTCACAGATCAGCCAGAAACTTAGAATGAATGAGGGGAGCCTAATGGCATTATCCTCATATGGTACAAACCTACTTGTTCAAGACATATTCAAGTGGGATGGACATTCAATAGATATTTCATTTGGTAGGCTTGATAAGTTAATTGTAGCAGCCAATAACGCCGTGTCATTTGAAGAACAAGCTAATGTGGCATACACCATACAAAGTAGTTTCGAGAATGCCCTAATGGCAATGATTGATTATTTGTGCTCAGATACTTCAGTCAGGAATATATGTCTAGCCGGAGGGAGTTTTTTGAGTTGTCAGTTGGTTCGTAAGATCCGGCAGACCAATAGGTGGGACAACATATTTGTCCCACCTTGTGCCAATGATGGGGGATTGTCATTGGGAGCCGCTTGTCTATGCTTGGACAAACAAAGCGTATTCAGTTTTCCACATGCCTCTTATGGAACTAGTTACACGCAGGAGCAGGTCATTCAGCATTTGAATTCAGTTGGAGTAAAATATACTCCAGCTAATCCAGAACAGGTAGCTGAATTATTACATCATGGTAAGATTGTTGCAATCTTTGATGGGCGAATGGAGTTTGGGCCGAGAGCACTTGGTAATCGCTCATTGCTTGCCGACCCTAGGAAACTTGATAGCAAAGAGAGGCTGAACGCGATAAAGCAACGTCAATTCTTTCGACCTGTTGCTCCAGCAGTGCTAGACCACCAAGGCCATTTGTGGTTTGAGGATTATGTTTACTCTCCGTTTATGACAGAAGCATTTGTTATCAAGGAAAACCAAATGGACTTAGTGCCTGCTATCAAACACAAGAATGGAACAGCACGCATTCAATCTGTCAGGAACCAAGGTGGACGATTTGAGGCAATCCTTGAAGCATTTTTTGAGTTGACAGGAATACCAATGCTATGTAATACATCATTCAATGTACAGGAGCCTATCATTGAAAGTATCGAAGGTGCTGTCAATACTTTCTTTAGGTCGGATATTGACTGTTTGTATATTGAAGGTTTGCTTGTGACTAAAACTTAATCAAAACATGGATCCTATTATACAGACAATTCAAGACATACAGCTAGTAGGCGGACTGACTGCATTGAACCTCGATAGAAGTCCCGTGTGTATGGCCCCTGTAACGACGATGAACTTTGATATAACGGGCCGCATTAACGCTTGTTGTTACAACAGGCCGTATGCTTTTGGAAAATATCCAGAACAAAGACTTCATGACATCTGGTTCGGAAAGGCCCGGACTAAACTTCTGGATGAAATCAACAAATATAATTTTGACCTGGGATGTACACTATGTCGTCACCAGATTTGCATTCAGAACCAACACGCCCTGATTAAGCAATTTGACAAACGCGACCTGACAAATTATATCGGCTACCCTTCTGCATTAGAGTTTGAGTGTGATAACACTTGCAACTATGAATGTATTATGTGTGGTGGTAAATGGTCATCGTCAATCAGGCGTAATCGCGAGCAACTTCCTGCAATCAAGATGCCCTACGATGATGATTTCGTAAAGCAACTAGATGAGTTCATACCACATCTGACCTATGTAAGTTGTTGCGGAGGTGAGCCATTTGTGTCTTCATTATATTTCAAAATATGGAACAGGATTGCCAAATTGAATAAAGGGTGCTGTGTTTGTGTCACTTCCAATTGTAGTATATATAATGACAAAGTAGAAGACATTTTGAACAGATTGCCCTACATGACAGTTACGGCGTCAATAGACTCCTTTAATAAGAAAACCTATGAGTTTATCCGTAAAAATGGCAACTACGACAATGTAATGAAAAATATCCATACCCTGTTGGCCAGGAAGAGACTGGTATGGATTAATTTCTGTCCAATGAAGTATAATATCTATGAGGTGCCACAGGTGATGGAGTTTTGCGAACTTAACAACGTTGACATAACCTTCATTCCCATCCACGAGCCATTGGGTGGAAAGCTGAAGGGCATCCACCAGGGGGGTAAATATGAGTATGCTTATTCTGGAGAAACCGTAGAGCCAGCAAGGTTGCCTGATACTTGTTTAAGCCAGATACCATTCATTGAGGATTTCCTTCTCTCGACATTGCCCCAGCAGGAACTGAAGAACATCTGCAAAATGTTGGAAAAAACTAGGGAGCGGTGTGGTTCGCACTTCCCAGAAAGAAAACAAAGATATGTAGGTTCAATCAATTCACTGTATAGTCAAATCAATTCACTCCTCAAATAAATTATGAGTATTTATCGCACACAAATTGACATCAATGCAGAGACTGCCAGATTTCGAGAAGGGTTCTGTTCAGACCAATTCAACTCCATCGAATCGGCATTTTGGACATTCTATACCAATCTCCGTAGAGACTATACGTTTGGCCAGAGGCTATACTTACCGGTCAACTGGACAATGCTCGATAGGCCAGGAAAGTACATGTCCCAATTAAGAGAAGAACTTAAATGTTTTCTTTCATCACTAGACCCGCACGTTGGGTATTTTACAGTATCCAACAATGCAATTACCCAAGATATATACGATTTACTTCCAGTCGATACCCTTATCTATACTGGTGATGCAAGACAAAAAAGACACGGTGAAATCTCGATGTTTCCATATTTGACTTTACCATCATTGACGCATAAAAGCATGGTAAATCGGAGCATTCACAATATACGATGCCCTAAAAAACCAATATCATTTGTCTTGTCGATGGAGGAGAACGTAGATACTGCTTTGAAACATGCGACTGACAAAGATAGACAGACACTGATTGACTGTCTGATTTATGCTAAAGAACATGACATCATCTATCACCCAATTGGAGGTCCGCATAACTGGGAACATCAGACCGCTGCCACAAACGGGGCCTGCTTTGTTATTGTCCCTGGGGGCGTCCTGTACTATCAAAGCGATATGCGACTGATACACATACTTTGCCACGTAGATCCGTATGTCATTCCCGTATTGTATAATGCAAGTCGCCTAGATGCTTTTTTTATCTCCGAAGACATTGACACAACTTGTAATGACTTGAGAGATGTCTTCCCTTGCTATAATGACATATCAGTTGAAGAATTGGTGGCCGCTTTGAATGCAATGTCTATCGACCAGGCATTCAAGTGGTTACAGAGGATTAATATTTTTCGAGAGCGGATTTGTGGCCAAAAGGCTGTCTGTTCAAGAATACAGCAACACTTGGTCAGCGAGATCCCAGATACACGCCGGAAGCAACAAAAAGTGTTGTCAGCGTCTATATCTGGGAATAGTCCATCTTACTACCAGGGCATTATTTACGGTGCCCCAAGTTGGAAAGAACACGGAAAAGATTGGGATTTATGGATTTATGTTGATCGGGAAGTGCCTGATGACGTTGTGGCGGAATTCAGGCGAATAGGGGCACATGTACAGGAAATGGGATGCGGAGACGCTAAACATAATTGGGGACCTACCTTCTGGAGGCATCTCCCGCTGTTTGATAGCAGGGTATCCAAGTACGTTGCGTTAGAATCGGAATTTGGTATTGGTGCTTGGTTATTCACCACTATCGAGGCTTGGGAGCAATCCAATCAAATTTTATTAAATTACGGGCCGGGGGGCAATGAGTGGTTTAATGCAGGGGAGACAGGTATTGATAAAAGAGATATTGACTGGATCCCCCTTTATGATCATTCTCATGTCCCGGCTGTATCAACATATGGAAGCGATGAAGTACGCCTAAACGATATTATCAATAAAACCTTACAGGAACCATTGAAGCATGTATATCGCGGATTGACTCATCATAACATCTTTATGGTGCGGCCTAACAATCCAGTCATTGATATTGAACCAGTTAAGGATGTTCCTGCCTGGTTTTCTCGTTATGAAAACTTATATGATTATGCACCTTGCAGCCTGCATCACTCCGCGGAAATAAACTATTTTAGACACATCTCTATTAATGACACACAAACTGAAACTACAAACTGATGGCGTATTGGAAATACCAATAGTATTTAACTGCAATTTGAACTGTAACTATTGTTCGCATATGTCACAGTTCATGCAACGAATTCCACCAATATCTTTACAAGCCTTTGAGCAAATGTGTAAAGATTGGACTGGTAAAATAGAATCTCCTCGTACTAGATTGCATGGTGGAGAATCCTTGTTGCATCCCGATCTTGAAGAGATAATTCAGATGTTTGTACATTACTGGAAACCAGCTACTACACATTCATTACACATCTCTACAAATGGAATTCTATTGGACAAGGTTCCGCAATCAGTATGTGATTTGTTGAACGAGCATGATATTACCGTTGATGTAACCTTACACCACCCAAGTTTTGAGAGTATATGCAAGACTGCATTATCAAGATTTAAGCATACTTGGTTGAACGACATGTCCTCTGGTGACTTTATGCGGCTTTATGAGATGGTTGACAATCGACCAAAGCTGTATAGAAACAATCGCCCTGGGGTGCCTTATGGCTATTGTTCGATTAAAAGACATTGCCAGGAATTGATACACAACAAGCTGTACCATTGTAGCTTGTTAGGCTGGTGGACTACCGCCTACAAATTTTGTATAATAGATGATGAGATAAACTATACGCCCGCTACGCCTGACATGACTATTGACGAGTTGGTTGCTTGGTATAATGCTGATTTTTCATTGTCATGCTCAATTTGTCCGGCAGGCAATCATACCGTAGTACCTTTATCTGAGATTTTTCCTAATGAGAACATCACCTAAAATTTTAGTAATGCAACCTGTGTATGGTGCATTGAATGATTCTGGCGATTGGTTTAGACGCTTTGTCGAACCGATGAACAGAATGTATTGCGAAATCCACGGATACGATTATCTTGTGGCAGACTGTGTCCCGCCTTCTCGTGACAACCGACACTTGAACTGGATAAAGGTGGATTGTATTGCCTGGACATTTTCCCAGTATGATTTTGATTACCTATTTGTACTCGATGCCGACGCTGTTTTTTATTGTCATTCAATTTCTATCCATGACGAAATATTACCATTGATGGAAGAGAAGATAATGCTTGCTCCACAAAACTGTGGCGGAGAGGAGCATCGGTGGCTGAACACGATTATCAATGCTGGTGTCTTTATATTTAAGAAATGTCCAGAAGCCAAGGTGCTTATAGATGATTGGAATAGTGTTTCAGACCAAGACGAATCAGAGGAAACCAGGCATACGTGGCCTCTTGAGCAACTGGCATTTGATTATGTATATCCAAAATACACCGACAAGATACAGATACTAAAAGATTACTATCTGCTTCAAAGTTGTGTCGGATACTTTGTGAGACATTTGTATGGATGTGCTTGTGACGATAAGTATGGATCATTCAAGGCCATTTTTGAATCTCCTATGATGGACAGAAATAGAAACTTACTGGATCAAATCAATGCAAGAAATTAGACTCAAATGGCCGTATCCTTGTTTTGGGTTTATGGACTTTATTCGTGGGGTGATGAGTGCCAGCCAATTATTTTTGGACACAGATATAAAAATTACTCCTACGATGCACCCTGCACACGGACTCGCCAAGGTATTTGATTGGTCTAACACTCATCTGTACGATGAGCATACGGACCTATGGTACGATATTCCTTCTTCAGTAGAAAAGGAAATCACCTATGTCGTTTATGGTGGTATGCCAGACCTCAAGGCGGTTTCTTCATTCAGGTGGTTATTGACTCCGAAACGAGACTATATTACGCAAATACTACCCAAACTATCATCAATAGTGCAAGAAGACTATGATGTAGTCCATGTCCGAACGGAGAAATTTACAGGAGATAATTTCCCTGAGACAAACTTGATTAAACATGTCAACATGGTTCGTGCTGTATCTGAAAAGAATACTAGACCGACAGTGTTGGTATCAGATAACACGGACATCAAGGCTGCTTGTAGCCATTTATTGCAATCGGAAATCGTCCCAAAGCATTCGGGGTTTGAGCAATTTAACGATAATGCGATACTTGGTTGGCTGGTCGATTTGATGCTAATTTGTCAAGCAAAGGAAGTAACAAGCATTTGCGATTTCGCACATGGGAGTACCGGCTTTGCTATGATACCATGTGCTGTATTTGGCATACCTTGGAGAAATATTAACACGGACAAACAAACAACCCAATCGCTTTTTGCGTAAATCTCTATTGACATTTATGGTATAGTCTGTATAATTACCGTAATGGATTCGCGAAAGTTGTTGATGTTATTTCTAGTAACAAAGACAAGCAGCCTCAACGAAGCAGGAAGAAAACGGCATCTTCTACGGTACGTAGAAATGTGTAAGTTTTTCAGAACGGGATACTAACAATGGAAGATGCGGTATGATAAAATGCCTTGGTGTCAATGACAGAAGAGAATAGACAATACAGAAAAGAGTATTTCCAAAAAGTAATACTGGAGCGTATTCGCAACCGATTAGGAGAAAACAATCCAGACCAGGAACTGAAGGAGGAGATACTATCTGTTGTGTGCAAAAAGATTACATCTGTTTATATCGGATGCTTTGAAAAGATAGAGCAGTCTTTTGGTAGGGAGGTTTGGGCACATCAATGTTCTAACGAGATGTTTGCTCAATTTACCCCTGAAGAACAAGAGGCGTGCAAGCATCACGCCAAGATATGGGGCGATTGCCGCTTGAACATCAAGGTTTTTGGCAATAGAATGATTGATGATGTAATCGACATTTTGGGAACAATAACTTTTAACAAGAAAACAGACGATAACCATGAGTAAAAATAAAGAAAAGAAAGTGCTGGCGGCGACTGAAGAGCAGATGGATTATCATGAGATGGTCAAGGCTTTTGATAACCTGAGAAAGTTTGAGATTGTTCAGGAGGACAAGACGATACGCAAGGCTGCAATTCGCCCGGCGACTGAAGATGAGCAACAGTTGGCAGAGGCCTATAGGCTCACTACGATACAAGAGAAACTAGAAGGTTATACGGACACGAAAACCGGTATATTTCATCGGCCTCCCACCCAAGATAATATGATGGAATATGCTCGGTCGGTGGGAATGTGGTCATCCTCAGATGATGTCGAGGTTGAGTCTCTCAAGAATAATATCGACAATAAGTGTAAGCAGTTAACAATAGGTGGTATTAGTCTTGCTCTCGCATACCAAAGGGCGATGGAGGTTTATAATTGTAGACAACAGCTCCTGGTCTACAGCTATCGGAACTTTGAAATTTATAGGTTAACAACTAATTATGCCGGGGACCAAGCGAAGCGTAATTACTTGTGCGTTGCGACTGCTGTATGGGAAAACGGAGAATGTATATTCCCTAACATCGAAGCTTTTGAATCAGATGGACTGATTGGAGGACAAGTATTAAAGCAATATGCAACACTTGAAGACACACAAGATGATGTTGTCAGTGGGCTCACTCCCGAACTGCTGTTTTTGCGTGATTGGGGTTTTCTGACTGCGGATGGGGACATCCTTGACTACAAGAAGCAACATGTGGTTGCTAATATTTTTGGTCCTCTCAATAAGTTTCAAGGCTTTACGGATGAAGATGGCAATATAGTAGAACCAGAGTGGCATCCTAGTTTGGAAGCGATCAGGGATAAATCGGCCGAAGAGCAGGCGGTGGAACAAGAGGAGACGGATTGACAACTACGACACAAGCAAGAACATATTAAATCGATGGTTCGCTTTCCTGATGATTTCAAGATAGTGTGTTTACATCTTCCACACAGAACTGACAGGTTGCAGAATATTGAGAGGCTAAAATTGCAACTTGGCTGTGTGGAGGTTGTAGAGGGTTTCACCCCCGACACCTGCCCAATCAGCCCGTTTATTCCAGGGCATCACCCAATACGACATGCGGTGGCACAATCTAAGGTCAAGGCATTGTCGGTAGCGTTACATTCAGATAAAGAGTATATATTATTCTTGGAGGATGATTGTCTTCTTATTGATGAGGGTTGTAAACGCATACAATACACCATGGATGTTACTCCTGACTTCGATATGATTTATGCTGGGTGGTATCAACAACCCAAGGATGAAACTATTATCAGCAGTACCCACTGTCTTCTTATGAGGAGAGAAGTTGCAGAGGCTTTTATCGAAGGGGCTGATAATCGAGATCTAATTTGCAGAGCACTCGAATTTGAATCCGAAACTGCAACAGGAGGATCAAGTGATATAATGTGGTCGATGATGGCCAGCGACAACAATTATAAGGTTGTACTTATAGATCCACCCGTTGCTTGGCAGCGTGGTGGCCCAAGTGATAATTACAAGGGTGCAAATCGGCCCTATATCCAGGTGTACACAGGATAGGTGTACCACTAATCGCCGGTGCGTCATTTTGAGAGCCCGGTACGCCACGGGACCTCGCATATTGAAGTTGGCCCAACTGAAACCCTCGGCCTGACCAAAATTACCCATCCGCATTTCTGTAGGCTCATCCCGTTGTACAGATTTTATGAAGGCATCCAAGTCCATCGTATTCTGCAATTTCCCAGCATATTTGACGGGACGATCGCGTTTTGCACAAAGCAAGCCGTAACGAACGGCGTTCGGGAAGATGGTTGTCCTTGAAGCAAAAATAAGGTAAAATGGGTCGATGCTGGAGATTTGCCAATACAGGTCGTACCGCTGTTAGAGGGATGTTAACAAAAATTAGATTTGAAAGATTTACTGCATTTGAAAATCTTGTCATTGCGTTTTCCCCTGGCATTAACATTTTCATTGGGAAAAATGGCACAGGAAAAACACATGTGCTGAAGGCGGCATATGCCGCCTGTGATGCAATCAATCCATCTGGTAATTTTCCCAAAAAAATCAATGATATTTTTTTTCCTTCAGGAAAGAAAATTGGACGACTTGTGAAACGCATGCCTGTAAGCACACGTGGCCTGCTGGAAATAACGCGGGAAAATTCGAGCGGCAATCAGATGTCTGTTCGATTGTCCATGTCTAATCACACATCAGAACCAGATAAGACAAAACTTTCAGGGCGAATAAATATGTGGAAAAATGAGCCTCTGAAGTCAGTCTTTATTCCTGTAAAGGATATGCTGGCCAATTCACGGGGATTTGCTTCGTTGTATTCACAAAGAGAAGTACACTTTGAGGAGGTCTATTTAGACATCATACAAAGGGCATTGCTTCCAAACCTGAAGGGACCAGTGGAAATACAGCGAAGAAAACTTCTTCATCGTCTACGTCAAGTTATGGAAGGAAGCGTTGTCGTTAAAAATGATGAGTTTTTTCTTAAAAACAAGCACGGCACTTTGGAATTTACACTACTTGCAGAAGGTTATCGCAAACTGGGCTTGCTTTGGTCGCTTATCCAAAACGGGACGCTACTTGGTGGCTCCGTACTTTTTTGGGACGAACCGGAAACAAATCTAAACCCAGTTTTGCTGAAAACGGTAATTACTATTTTGCTCGAATTGCAGAGGATGGGCGTGCAGATATTTGTTGCTACTCATAATTTTGTAGTGCTAAAAGAATTCGACATTCAAGCAAATGCCGAAGATCGTATTTTATATCATAGCCTTTTCCACAACCCAGAAACAGGAACGATTGAAGTTAAGTCCACTGAAGATTATTTGTACATTTCGCCTAATGCGATAGATCAAGCATTGGAAGAAATGACCAGTAGAGCAATCTCAAAAACTATGGGAGGGCTAGGCAAATGAAAGTGATTACTGGCGGCATTGAATTCAATTTCACAGATGCTGTAAATGCGTTTGTATTTGACGAAACCGATCCCTCAAAACCTACATTTCATGGTGCTCCAATGAAAGCCGTAGATGTTATTGCCGAACTTCAAGAGGCGTATATTTTTATAGAAGTAAAAGATTTCAATGAGCCGGAATATTATGACATTCGAGGGCGTAAACCCATCAGTATACAAGATATGACATTAGAAAATCCGATACTATTGTCTGACCCGCATGCTAATTTCAAGTGGTTAAAAAATTATCTCAAATATAAATATCGAGATTCGTTTCTATATCGTTATGCTGAAGGCAAGGTCGATAAGCCTGTTCATTATATTTGTCTTTTATCTTTGGAAACTGGTCTGAATATCAGTGTGGCGAAGGCGTTACAAAAAGAGTTACCAGTAGTGCCGCCCCAAACAAAAAGGGGACATGTACGGTGGACGCGTAACATAGTAGAAAGTTGCACTGTCCTAAATATCGAGAAATGGAATAAAGAATATCCAAAATGGCCTGCGAAAAAGTTGCCTCCAGAAATACAGGTCAGGTGAGCCTCATCAACGGCCCGATAGTCCTTTTATATTGCAAGCCAGTCGCGGGAATGTTATATTGGACTCAATGGGCAATTTCTTAAAAAGGCATCAATGAGGCTCCTAACGAGGTGATAGAATGGCAAACGAAAATCTCTTTATGACAATCGAGGCACGGGTTAACTATAACTCGGTGCTGCAACTTGAACGCCGGATCCAACGACTAGAATCTCGACCCATCCGTCTAGGCATACAAAACGTTGATATGGCTAGAGTGAACAGGGACCTTGAGATGTACAGGCGACAAGTTGACTCTCTCAAGGCATCTGGTGCAATGCGGGCACACGCCCAAGATATTATGACCGTCAATCGTAATATCCGAGATTCCAACAGTCTGATGCAGGAGTACGGCAAGATTGTTGGGTTGGCTGCTCGTAGATTTTCTGCCTATGCCCTTGGGGCAATGACACTCCGTAAGTTGACAGGAGCGTTTTCTGACGGCCTATCAAAGGCGATTGAATTTGATGATGCGATGGTCCGTATCGGACAGGTAATAGGAACAACACGGAGCGGTTTGCGAGATTTAGAACATGACATCAATCGCTTAGCAACTAGCCTGGGCGTTGCCTCAAATGAGCTTGTCAACATATCTTTACTATTGGCTCAATCTGGTATGGGGGCACAAGCTACGAGGCAATCTATGGAAGCGATTGCAAAGGCTTCGTTGTCTCCAACGTTTACAGATATGACTAATTCTGCCGAGGGTGTTGTGGCAGCAATGAGTCAATTTAACCTCCAGGGATACGATGTTGAGGCAATGCTTGGTGGCCTTAATGCTGTATCCAAGAGTTTTGCCGTTGAAGCAGACGATATGGTTACTGCCATTCGCAAGGCTGGAGGAGCATTTGCCAACTTAGAAAACGACGCAAAGCCTGCCCTAGAACAGATAGCACAGTTACAAGGTTTATTCGGTGCTATTCGTTCTACGACCAGGGAAAGTGCTGATACTATTGGTACAGCGTTAAGAACTATCACTGCTCGTATGCAAAGGATGGAGACTATTGAAGTCTTTCAAAGTCTTGGTATCGAATTGCATGATGCACAGGGGCGATTTATTGGTATGTATGAAGCAATCCAAAAGGTTGCAGGGGCACTAGAGGGCTTGCACGCACGGGATCCGCGTATGGCCGCTTTGGTTGAGGTAATGGGTGGTGTTAGACAGATGTCTAAAGTTATACCGATGCTGACTCAACGCAATAAAGCCGAGGAGATATACCAGACGTTCTTGGAGGGCAACGCCTCTCTTGAAGAAGATAGAGAACGACGACAAGAGGCTCTCGCTAATAAAATAGCCAGGACTGGGGAAAATTTCCAGGAGTTGATGAGAAACTTCACCCAAGATAGAAGTTTTCAGAACTTTATGGATGTGGTGTTGAGAACGACTGATGGTTTAATTGCTATGGCAGATAACATGAGGCCTATTCTGCCAATGCTTGCTGTCTTTGGTGGTGTCAAAGCACTACAAGGATTGGGGAGCGTGTATAGCGGAGTTAAGCAAGGCATGCTTCAACTCGGAGAGGGCCAGAGACCAGAATGGCAAAGAGGCAACGATGCTATCGGGAGAGACACGTTAGGCAGAACCAACGATTTGTTATCGCAGATTGTTGGTAATACAAGGTTGAGCAAGGAACACATGGCCAGTTTAACCAGGCAAGAGGTAGAACGATTTGCCACCGAGCCTAGATTGACTGCGGGTATGCCCGATAGTGCTAATGCTCAACTATTACAAAACATCTCCGCTATGGTAAGGACATCTAGCGGACAAGAAGAAAGTATTAGCGGTCTTGTAACAAGTATCATTCGGACTGGCGATAGAATACCGGGAGCCACAGGACGTGGTAGTAGAGCTACCACTGACATGATGGAGGTTTATACCGGACAAGGAAAATCTATTCTTGTTGAAACGAATAGAGTTGTTCAGGGTACTCAAGTTATCCATAATGACCTTACTGCTATTAGACAACTCATTGCGGATCTGTTCCGACATTTTCCAGGGGGAATGGGCACTATGAGTACTCCCTCTCACAGGATGTTGGGTGGTCCGGTGGCATATCACCAGTTCGGCAATTACATTACGAGGGGATTGGTTCCTCAACCATCCGGCAAGGCTGCCACTGATGCTCAAGGGTTGCAAAGAGGAACTGATACTTACGCTGCTACCGTTCCTGTTGGTTCATTTATCATGAACGCACAGGCCACAGAAGCGTTTGGGTATGGTGGTTATAGATCAGGGGGCGGTACTGCTGGTGCTGCGGTGATGCTTACGCCTAATGAGATGGTATTCAATCCAAGTGATGTTCAAAGAATTGGATTGAAAAAACTCATTGCCCAGAATGAAGAGGGTCGCAAGATGCAAAGAGGCGGCTATTTGCAGAAAGGTGGACCTGTTAAATATGCAATGGCTGGTACGGGAATTGAAAATGAAGATTTGTTTGCTATCTCAAGCAAAGAGATAGAGCGAGACAAAGACTTGATTGTCAAGTTGTATTATCAAGGGAAAAAAAAGCTCGGCGAATATCTCGACAATCTTGTTTATGACCAATTAGCAATTGTTCCCCACGACAGGAAGGAAGCTCTTGAACCTTTCATAAGAGAGCAGTATCAATCGGAAATAATACAAGTATTGAGGGGAGATGGCATTTTTGTATCTGATGGAGGCGAACGTGTTAAGAGCCTTCGGGGGGAACAACCTAAAGGTCAAGACCGAAATCTCTTAAAGCAGGGATTGGCTGATTTAGAAGAGGGACAGACCTATTCTCTAGAGGAATTGCTTCCTCTTATCTCAAAAACAGGTGAACCCAGACAATCAGTGACCAGATTCATGCGACAACAACGGTCGCCTGAAGAAGAAAGGCAAATGAGTAATTTGGTTACTGAGTTTATTAACGCAAAAGGTTCCAGGAAAGATAAACGAAAGAAGCAAGATATTGCAGCAGACATCAAGGAACTGAGCCGCAATGTACCGGCCACCACCGTTAAACCTGACATCAAGGAAGTCGCTGCTGCTGCTACTACGCAACCCCCCAAGAAGGCACCGGTCAAACTTGATAACGAGTTGCCACCGGAGGAAATAACGTCTATTCAACAACCTGCAACACCCCCTCAACAAGATGAGCCTCCATTTGTTCCCAGTACAGAGTACGAGATATGGTTCAAGGATGTTGATGAACCGGAATACTATCCACGCAAGTTGCGAACGGTGGACATTAAAGAAAACCATTATGGTCTTGGAATACACGGCAGGATGATCTATGACCCAAATGACCCTACCGAACCTGCTCGGCTGTCTAGGAAATTAACTCAAAGGGCGTTGTGGGCATTTGACCTCGATCCAGACAAACAGACAGGAGTAATAAGAGAAAAGCCAAAGACTTGGTACTTGAGTGGATTTGATTTTAACAGACCTGTTACGCCAGAAGATAGAGCGAACTATCTTGCAACTGCACAAGCAGTTCCGGCCTTACCTGAAACAGAGAATGCACTTGCTGAACAGGAGGCAAAAAAGGCTGCCAATGCGTGGAGGATACTCAATGCAACGGGCGGTGTAGGCTCGGAAGGCGAGGGAGAGCCGGGAACCCCAAGAGTGCTTAACGTTGCTCCAACACCACAAGGACGAGATTGGCTGGCAGACTTGCGAGCCATCAAAGCAGAGACACATCTGCCTACTAAAATCAAGATGGTAAGGTCTTATGAAACCAGGGCGAGAATGGGCGTGCCTGGATACAAAATACTCGATTTAATTACGAAGAGAGGGTTGGGAATACCTGGCTTTGAAGAAGGTGGATTTGTCGGCCTGGATGGGAGAAAAATTGCTATTGCACAGGATGAGGCAAATCGTTATTATACGGGGCTTTTGTTAGGGAAAGGAGGGGATGATGCCGACAGTACAAGATATGACGGGGGGCCTAGATACGCCAGTATGGGAATGTGGACAAGCGACGGAAGAGAATTGGAAGGAATGGATGTTAGAAGAGGAATTGAGGTACCAAAAAGCAGAAACGATGAATGGAAGACGATTGACAAAAGAAGAAGTGAGATACTTGCAACTGCAAGAACCGTTGATGACAGAGGAGGGGTGGATTTCTCGACCTCCAGAGTTGATGAAATACTGGGTAACAGAGGAGCACCTTCGGGGCATGAAAAGATGAGTGACACACAAGAAGGACTATATCCGTATCTAACTAAAGAAGAGTATTTGAAGGGTGCTGATAATGTTAATTTATTACTACACCAAGGTTATGCGATTAAACAATATACAGACGGTAATTATTACAGGGCAATAAATGGTGCTTTACGGGGTATCCCATTATCCGAGGTTAGAAGGAGGCATTTACCAACATTGTTGTCTCTGAACCAACATTTGCCAGAATCAGTGGTGCTAGAACAAGCGTTGAATTTGTATGCAGGTATCAGAGAAAACGCAGGCAAGTATATTAACATTGCAAGTACACTACAAGATATTATTAAGTCTCAAACACTATCTAAAAATATATCCGTATTGCGTACCGAATCTAACATATTCGGTGATGATCTGGCGACTAGATTGCGTGGGTTGGCCCCCTATTTGTCTGAAGAAGATTTTGAAAACTGGATTAAGCAACAAACACTTACATCGTCAGGCTTTTTATCAACAACAGGAGTGTTAGGTGAGGCTATATCTCTTCCAGAGCGTTCGGTTAGCAGAAGGACTTGGACAGAACTATTGGTGCCAAAAGATACTCCTGCACTACTTACAAGCAAATATAGTGCATTTGGTGATCAATTAGCAGAGGTATTATTGCCAGATCGATTACAGTATCAAGTTTTGCAATCGCCGAAATTGATGGATGATGAGACTGCCAAGAGATTGTTATTAAGCAAAGATAAAAATCAATACCAGCCCGGATTAACACATTACGCTCAATTACAAGTGTTGAAAACAGATATTCCTGATATTGATAAGAAATTGATGTCAGAAATGTTAATGGAACAATATGGGGGTTTAATTCCCCCATTCCAACAAGGTGGTTATCTCCCCGGCTATGGCGGTGGAGATATTGTCCCTGCTTTATTAGAACCTGGTGAATTCATCATTAATAAACAATCAACGGCTAGAAACCATAAATTGCTAACAGCCATTAATGAAGGTAAACCTGTCAAAGGTTATCAAACAGGTGGAATGGTTGAACCACAATATGCTTTTAGTGGAGGAGCAGTAGAAAATGTGGTGTCTTCCAGGTCCACTGTGCCAACATCAGACAGAAAGACAACCCTCATTATCAATGAGTTCACAAGAATACTCCAAGATGCTGCTGGTACTGTCAGGGATTTTGCCGATACATTTGGGGCATCTACTCAAACACTAGATGCTAACGTTCGTAGCGTTGAAGCCGCCCATGAAGTAATGAATCAAATTGCTACAGGTGCTATTGTGCCTACTTCTAATAAGCAAAGAGCAAGCATTATCGGTGAAGTAAGAACCGTCTTGATGGAAGACCTCAAAGTGAGACAATCCCAGGCAATAGCCGGTGGCGGGTCTTTGGTGGTGGATGATGAGATCCGCACAATTATGCTAAAACTCAACACAATGTTTGATAATGCGGAAGACCAATTCGACTTAACAAACATTGCTGAATTTGAATCAAGATTAGATACTGCCAATAGAAGTTTAGCAGCCTATGACATTGCTTTGAGAACAGCAGAGATGCAAGCAAGGTCTAGTATCGTAGAAACAGGCGTGGTGAGTGGAGCGGCAGTTGCCGACAGAGATAGGATCCGTCGAGAGCGACAAGCAATGCAAGATGCTATAGAAGAGGCGAGGGCCGTTGATCCACAAGATATCAGAGATAGCCGGGCTAGGATTGCTGCACACCAAACTATGGGTGCTACCCCCCAGGAAACCCAGCGAATACTAGGTGAGGAAATGCGAAGCTACGGGGAGCGAATGGCTCGACTGGAAGGTGCCGAACTTTCAGGCACACAAGAATATAGAGACCTAGAACAAGAATATAATGAGCGGAAACGGGCATTGGCCAACATAGCCGAGGGACTTGATACCAACCTTGATGATGTGGTTTATCGAGTGGAGGCTTTCAAGGAAAGAATAGGTAATATCCGTAATGAGATTGCCGAATTACGGCTAGAGGATGTCGCAGATACGGATACCAGAATTATTTCCAGGCAAGCAGATATTGCCACCGCTGAATCTGAACGTGCAACAGCGGAGTCCGAGGCTATT
>Ga0099364_10005896_pt1 | contig 18010 bp, 14 predicted proteins | sample TergutTh196P3_FD_73070 | JGI IMG/M metagenome (GOLD analysis project Ga0099364, IMG submission 73070) | Microcerotermes parvus P3 segment gut microbial communities from Pointe-Noire, Republic of the Congo - Th196 P3 | ecosystem: Host-associated > Arthropoda: Insects > Digestive system > Gut ...
GAACCTTGTTTCCGCAAGTGCTGCAATCTATCATTGTAGGAGCAGTTAATTTCATGTTGATGGACTGCCGACGGCTTGTCCTTGCTTTTGATGTTTTCCCTCTAGGTACTGCCATTTTATTCCTCTCGATTTATAAGGTATCAAAACCCGATTATTTTGTCAATAGTTTTTTTGACAAAATTTAAAAAATTGTCAGGGTGTTATAGGACGCAGATATTTCTCTGTTCACTATTCACTACACACTATTCACTAATTAATTGTACTTCTTTTTTAATTCTTGGGCAACTAGGTTTGGCACCATTCCGTGTAAATCCGCCCCAAAAGATGCCAGTTCTTTTATCGATGATGATCTAATTACAATATGCTCTGGGTCGGTAGTCATAAAGATTGTTTCAATCCCCGGGTCCAGGGTTTTGTTCATCATAGATACCTCAAATTCATAAGAAAAGTCCTCTAAACCGCGCACCCCTCGAATCATCAATTTTATATCATTTTTCTTTAAAAAATCGACAACAAGGCAGTCACAAATGGCTACTTTAACATTTTTCCTTTCTTTTACAAGATCTCTAATCATTTTTGCCCGTTCTTCGGCGGTAAAAAGGTACTTTTTTTGCCTATTTTCAGCCACTACCACCACTAATTCGTCAAAAATGGAGGCGGCGCGTAATATTACATTTATATGCCCGGTTGTGGGAGGGTCAAAAGACCCCGGGAAAGCAGCTTTTAACATACTCTAACTATATAAAAAATCGATACTTTAAGCAAGAAAAATCACAATTTTCTTGACAATTTATTGAAAATAGTATATTGTAGTCTTATGAAATTAAGGTTTATAGGCTTGCTGTTACTGGTTTCAATTCTGGCAGTCTCCTGTCCATCCGGACCCAAAGCCCAGTCACCTGACAGGTCAGACGCTGACCACGGAAGTGCCGGCTTTGATCCTGCAACCGTTACGCAACAGCAATACGCCTCAACCATGGAAGAAGTTCAGATCTTCATAAATGATCTAAACAGGATAATATCAACCAGAAACTATCAGGCATGGAGAGTAAGACTTTCACCTGAGTATTTTGCCATGATTTCATCGCCAGAATTTTTACACCAGGTTTCTGAACAACCCGCAATGAAAACACGAAGGATTATCCTACGATCTGCCGAAGAATATTTTATGAATGTAGTTGTGCCATCCAGGGCAGATAGCAGGGTCGATAATATCGAATTTATAGGAAGAGACAAGGTTATAGCCTATACTGTAAATACAAACAGAGCGGGTGAAGATGTGCGGTTACGCTTATATGATCTTGAAAAAATAAACAATTTATGGATAATAATCAATTAAAAGCAAGGAGAGTTTTATGTTTTTATTAAGTAAGAGGGTCTTTATTGTAGTTATAATGATGGTGGTTATGGTCTCTATGGTTTTTGCCCAGAATCGGGATATGACTGTTGAAGAATCCTATCTTCAGGAATCAATTGAAATGATGATTATCAGAGAAACCGCAAGGGCAAATACCAGAGAGCAAAAAATGATTGCTCTAGAGTATATTGCTGATTCCATTGATCGCGGTAATACCAATCCGGAAATTGCCCAGACTCTGGGTTTTCTTTCCATGGAAGGAAGAATGATTCAATCCAGGGAAAATGGTCGTCTTATAAACAACTTCCCGGAAGTAAGAAGACAGGCTGCAAGACAGCTTGGCAGGCTTGGAACGGAAGAAGCTGTTTCTGCCCTTCTTGATATTGTCCGCTATGATAACGAACCCATGGTTCTTCAGGAAGCAATTAAAGCTCTTGGCGATATTGGCGTTAATAACGAAAATAACGATACCGTAAGATTCATTGCCCATACTGTAAGGCATAACAACAACACAAATCCGGACAACCTTATGGCCCTTGCTACAATCGATGCTTTTGAAAAGCTTGCCAAAAGTAACAATGGTTTGAATTCTCCGGAAGCTGTTCAAGTACTTGTTCTTATCTCAGAAAATTACAGATACGCAACTCCTGTAAGAGAAAGATCAAGGCAGGCATTAGCTGAGCTCCGTACCTACGGCAGATAACCTGACTAACTTAATTTTGGAGCGATGATTTTTGATTTTCTTTTTAACCGGAAAACAGTCTTCGCTCTTGTTGGTGAAAGCGGGACTGGTAAAAGTTTTCATTCTAAATTAGTTGCTCAAAAAAATAATATAGATCTTATTATAGACGATGGTCTTTTAATTAAAGATAACCGTATTCTTGCAGGACATTCAGCAAAAAAAGAACATTCCTTTATGGCTGCCGTTAAGGTAGCCCTGTTCGATGAAAAAGCTCACAGAGATGATGTAGCACGTAGGCTTCAAAGTGAAAAATACAAACGTATTCTTCTTTTAGGTACCTCTGAAAAAATGGTAAACAAAATTGCAGCACGGTTACAGCTTAAACCGCCGCAAAAAATTATCAAAATAGAAGATGTAGCCACGCAAGAAGAAATTGACAAAGCTATACGAACAAGGCGAATAGAAGGAAAGCATGTCATTCCTGTTCCTTCTATAGAAATTAAAAGAAATTATCCTAATATTTTTTACAATGCTATACGGATTTTTAAAAAAAAGAGTACAATTACCCCGGCGGGGCTTGCCCCCATCCCTACCCTGCATGAAAAATCCGTTGTTCGTCCTGAATATTCAAAACGCGGCAAGGTAATTATTTCTCAGGCTGCTCTTAGCCAGATGGTTATTCATTGTGTTGATGAATACAACAAAAATATCAAAATAAAGAAAATCCTTGTAAAAGATGCCGATATGGGATACCGGCTGGTTATTACGATTGATGTTCCTTACGGTACTCAGCTTGGCGGTAATATTCATGAGTTGCAGCAGTATATTATTGATAATATAGAAAGATATACGGGGATTCTTATTGAAGAGGTTAATATAATTATAGATAAGATTACAGATGCATGAACACGGACGCCCTAGTCCCTTCTACTTACTCTCACTGCTCACTTCCTTTCGGGGTCTAGGTTTGCGGCGGCGTTTCTTTTTGGGAGCAGGTTTACCTTCAACAGTTGCAAGTACTGGTCTTTTAATTGATACTCCATGATTTGTCAAAAACTTTTTAACAGCATATTCCATATCATAACGGGGCGGGTTCATGGGCAAAACAAATGAGCGGGCATCCTTGTAAACTTCCCTGAAGTTTTCTATTGATGTGCCTGATTTCCATTCGTGTAGTGTTTCTAAATAATCAGTAAAAAGAGCGCCAAGCGCCTGTCCCCTATAGCTTTCTCTTCCGTTAAGTTTTGACATTGTTTTTAAGTATCGCTGCCTAAAAACGGAATCTTTTTTCATCAATTTAGAAGCATTTGGCTGTAAATAGCTGTATAAACCCATTTTATCCAGTAAATCAACAATGTCCGCAGCTTTATTTGAATAAATAAACTTAAAAATTTCTTCCGTTAACCGTGACGGTGAAATTGAAGAAAGTAAATTTGACTGGGCTGTGATTTTCATTTTAACATTCAAAGGAATACTAAAACCTGTCATTGCGGCGTATTTTACAGCGCGGATCATTCTTACAGGATCATCTGAAAAAATTTCTGTTAATGAAATTATTGGTTTTACCTGTTTCTTTTTTATGTCTTTCATGCCATCGACATAATCCACTACAATTTGCTGCCCGGGATCATAGTACAGGGCGTTCAATGTAAAATCTCGTCTGTTTACATCTTCATCTATTGTGCCAAAAGTATTACTGGTAGTACCGTCCTTTAACGAACGGAAAGTGGCTACTTCAAATATTCTCTGGCCAAAGTAAACATGAACAAGGCGGAAACGGCGGCCTATAATCCTTGCATTGCGGAATATTTTTTTTATTTTTGTGGGGCTTGCGGCGCTTACAATATCAAAATCTTTTGGCTTTTTTCCAAGTATTAGATCGCGTACTGCTCCTCCTACTATGTAGGAATCAAACCCTGACGCTTTTAATCTTTTTACAATGCTTACAGCTTCTGTATCAACATCGGTAAAGTTAATACCGTGTTCATCGCTTGTGTAAATTATAGCTTTTTTTACCAGTTTGCCGTCTTTTGCAGCCGAATATCTATATCTCACAGTGTTTATTAATCCAGGATAAGAGATTATCCATTACCTCTTCTCTATTTGTTTCATTAAAGGGTTCATGCCTTGCGCCGGGATACAGCACAAACTCTAAGTCTTTTATTCCCAGATTGCGGTATTCGTTTACAAGGGCTGTTGCGCTTACGCCCATATCTCCTACGGGATCCGCACTTCCGGAAAAAACATACATTGGTAAATTATGGTTTATCTTTTTCATTTGTTTATGGGAATGTATCTTGCTAAGTATTCTGGTAAGATCGCGGTAAAAGCCTGAGGAACACAAAAATCCGCAGAAAGGGTCTGCAACATATTTGTCAACTTCTTCTGTGTCGCGGGTAAGCCAGTCAAACTGAGTACGATTAGGCTTAAACGGTTTACTGTACCGGGTATCTGCCATTGAGCGTGCAAGTTTTGAGCCATTTCTCTGCCCCCGGAAAAAAGCCAGTACGGTTAAAAACGGCTTCCCTATTTTTACCATAAAATCACCGGGTCCCTTTGTGCCGGATAAAATACAGCCGTTTAATTTTGGGTGCTGGGCATCTCCGGTAAACTCTTCTATGTAGTTTTGAACTATAAAAGAACCCCAGGAATGTCCAAGTAAAAAAAGCGGCGCATTTATAGTTTTTTTGATTTCCTGATTTATGGCATAAATATCTTTAGTTACGACGGAAAAACCTTTTGTATCGACACAATGACCCAAAAGCCCTCCCCTACCGGGTTTGTTTATGGTTAAATCAGCGGTTTTTCCATGTCCGCGTTGATCGGCAACCCAGACCTCAATGCCCGCCTGGGTAAGTTTTTCCGCAAGTCTTTGGTAACGTAAAGCATGCTCCGCCATACCGTGTACTATATGCAAAACAGCCCTTGGCTGCGATTCTGGCATCCACCGGTATAAATTAAGCTTTGTCCCGTCAGATATTTCAAATAAGGTCTCATTTTGAACCATGTCTAATATTAGCATTTTATTGGGGTTGTTTCAAGCCCTTTTTAGCGGGGTCATAGCTGACACTGATTAGTGCAGATTAATACCTCGCGCTGAGGCGCAGAGCTTTGTCCGAAGTCTCTGCGGCCTCATTCCTCTGTGTGCTCTGCGCGATGTTAATCTAGTCTGTATACTTTGATTTGCTCGATGTCATATGTTGCTATGCCATTAGGCCATTTTGTATCATCACGGTCGCCCCACGGATCTATTCCGTCCGATCTAATTCTGATACCACCATTTTCATTTATTGCGGCTACATCGGATGCACTTAAAGTGAGTATTATACTAATAGCCTGCCCATTAGAATAAGTTTGACTCCAAAAGTTCCACCACTGCTGTGGATGATCAACAAAATTATAATTTCTAAGTAAAGCCATTCTATTGACATCACCGCTTATAAATGTTCCTTTAATTTCAATTACGTCACCGGCTAGTAAAATATTACCCTCAACATTAACATCAAAACCTGCACCCCACTCTGCTCGTTCATTAACCCTAAATTTATTAACACCGTCAAAATTGACTATTGAATATATTGCTTGCACATTAACACCACCTGCGGGACTAATGAGAGTTCCATCAAATAAGTCGTAAAAGTCTTCTCCTGTGGTTATGGTTTGTGGAGTCAATGTCTGTAGATGTTCAGCAAAATCAAATAACACCGTCATTTGCGGCGGTTCTGTACCTAAATATGTTGGTAAAAAAACATTAACCATCGCAGGTCTTATATCCGTTAGATATTTTCTGACATTTTCAACTCTTCCATCAAAACTATCCCATCCACCCCACCTCATCCGATAATCCTGCATTAAAGGTTTGTATGTGCTGGCATAATAAGTCAGCTTAGGTTCAAAATTATCAGGGTGGAAATTTACATTGTAAAGATCCATAATGGTATTAACAAACTTATTAGAGAATTCTTCATTTTCTAACAATGCTGCGAATAACCGGTTGTGAGGATGACCTTTGTTGTCTCCGTTTAGAATTCTATCAAAGACATTCATTCCATTTTGACCTGTAAGACTGCCGCCACTATAAATTCCCATAGAAAATTCAGTATCATGCAGACTGTAACGCCATTTTGTATCACCATAAGGGTTGCCAGATACTTGGGTGCGCGTTCGCCACACTACATAGTTATTATGCGGCCAATCTTCATTGTAGATGTATATTTGCGCTGCCCAATAATCTACAAAGTTATCAATGTCTATACTATTGCAAAATTGAGTGTAGTTTCCCGAGCTTATAAAATTTTCAATCGCACTCCAATATGATTGATCTTCCCCGGGGTTACCGTCATCCAATTCGCCGTTATCAATAGAGATAACTAAATTTCTGTCAACGCCGTATTTATATTCGGTATGATTATCACTGTACCTTTCTGAAAAATTGTAAGGGCCCCAGTATTCGCCGTTCAGGTATAAAATTGCCGGTATTGCAGCTTGAGTTGTAAAGCTGCGATCTTTTAAAAGGTCATGTATAAATACATCGTAAAATTTTGTATCTTCATGATCGTTTCCGCCGCTTCTTAGCATAATACTTTTAGTTCTATCAACAGGTGTTCCGTCAGACTTAACCGCACCAGGTATTAATTCAAAACCTTCTCTATCCCTTCTAAAATTATTTATTCCGCCGTGTTCTTCCCTAAAGTAGATATTTAAACTTTTTTGACCATGACCCCGTGACCATCCGCCTCGGACACGAATGCCAACATTAGTAGAAAGCGGTATGGTTCTGGAGTTTGCGTTTCCTTCAAAAAGTTCCATAAATGCAACGCGTTCCCAAGCCTCTCCTCTTTGGCGAAAATTGTACAAGTTAGTTCCATCCCATAAATTTGCAGACTTTCCTCTAACCATGATACCGTAATCTTCATCTACAAGATTATATGGGTCTGTAACTAAAGAAATAATGCGGACATTCCCATAACTGTTCAGATTATTTCCAATAAAATAAGTTCTTGTTACAACGGCACTTTTATTATTGCCATTAGCACTTACCGCTATTGCACGAATCACTGTAGCTTTTGGCACTTGGTTTGCATCAGGGTCAAAAACCTGAGGCATATGACCTCTGGGATCATCAGAACGCATATAAAAACGAGCAGCGGGCGTTGCTAAAAAGTTGGGTTGCCCATTACGGTTTTGTACATTAATTGGAGAGGTGTATTTAAATACTCGTCCATTACCAACTTTTGTGGAATCAGGAATACTTCCGTCTATTGAGTAATAAATGGTATTTCCAACAGGCCCGGTTATTGTAAGGTTGAATTGCTGACTGTAAAGCCCGCTGTTATGAGAAAATTCAAGGTATCTTGTTGATTTCTCACCGTTAGGGTCGCCATTATCTCGTTCGTCACAGGCAAGTAAAAAATAGCAGACAATAAATAATAGACAGCAAATTACTTTGGTAAGTAGGGTTGGTTTTTTGATCATGTTATTCTCCTTGTTTTTATTAACCACAGAGGAGGACTTTTGATCTTCCCCTGTGGTCTTGTATAGCATTTATGGTATAATTGGTGTCGGATCAATTCTCGGCAAGCCGGTTATTGGATTCCACGCTTCGGCTGCAACATTTCGAGGCCAGAACTTGTATAACTCAATATTATTGATAGCATCGCCTGCACGGGAATCATATTGCGAAAAATCATTTCTGTTATTATCGGTATCAGCAAGGGAATCACGGCGTGCAATTTGCGGTCTGGAAGATGAAGCAGCCTGAGTCTCAAAACCTGTCGCAGTTCCGGCACCGAACATATCAATATAGTCCGCTTCCAGTTCAATATTGCCAAATGGATTCGCAACGGTAAGAAGCGTACTTTGGTTTCTTAAAACAGCTACCTTAAAATTAGTGTTGATAATCGAAAACTCTGCTGTTTGATCCGCAGTCGGAAGAGCAACCCCATGGTGTCTTGCCGAGGGGCTTTCCGGATTAACTTCTGAACTGCTCACAATAAGAAATGAATGTTGGGAAGGAATTATTCCTTCCAATTTTATTACGTCTGTCCAGCCAGGATCACCTGTGCCGCCTGTATGCAGATAATAATTACCAGCGGTTAAGTTAATTTCAGAATCTGTATTATTGTATAACTCTACCAAGGAATTTGAAAACCCGCCATCAGCGTTTCCTCTATTATTTGCTTGCAAGATCATAAGTGTTTTGGATTCTCCACCCGGCTCTGGTGGTTCTGCAGGATCGGCAAAAGGATCCCATTGTCCAGCAGTAGCGTTCCTAGGCTTGCGTACTTCTAATTCCTCATTGGAAATTCCACCTGAAGCGTATCGTATTGAAACAAAGTCGTCATTGTTCTTATTGGTGTCCGTAAGGTTTTTGCGGCGGACTGCTTCCGAGCCGGAATTTCTTGCAGGAGAAGTTTCAAAACCATATAATGAATCCCTAGACGGATATGTATTTGCCGCTCCAATCATATCAATATAACCTGCGGCTTTTTGCCCGCTTCCCATGTCAAAAGGATTTTGTGCGACTAGAGGCTGGGTACTGCGTATAATCGCAACCTTAAATGCCCTGTTGCTTAAAATAAAAGCAGGATTATTAATGTTCCCTGAATTATTTGGAATTGCGTATCGTGTGTTACTGTTCCCGTTATTGGGACCTAATATTAGATACGAACCTTTTGCCGGAATTGAACCTGTTAAAGGAATCCTTCTCCATGACCCATCCTGAGTTGACTGAGGTATTGTACTCCCATTATCAACGCCGTCAGCGTAGTAGAGGGCAATACCATCAAAGTCTATTACAGTTTCTGTGTTGTTGTACAATTCTACAAAGGAATGGCTTACACCAGCTTGGGCATTTCCGCCTGTTCCATACGCCTGTAAAATAAGGAGCTTGCCTGCAAGTTCATCTTCGGCACCGGGTACTATCGGATTTACAGGTATTGGCTCTGTTGGTTCTGCAAACGCATTCCAACTGCCAAAAGCTAGATTTTTGGGCTTGTAATGGTCTAACACCCATTCATCAAATCCAATTGTAACACCTGGAGTACCGCCTGCATTTTCTGTAGCGTTCCCGGTTGTACGATATCTTATACAGATAAAATCTTCCGAATTATCATCGTAGTCATTACCATCTTGACGGCGGACAGCTTCGGATGCAGAGTTACGGGCAGGCACTTTTTCAAAGCCAAATACAAGGTCTCGTGTTTCATACTCATTGGCAGTGCCAAGCATATCAATGTAACCGGAAATTTTTGTTCCATTGCCGTCAGTGTCAAAAGGATTCTGTACGGTTAATTCTTCTGTACTTTGGATAAGGGCAACTTTAAAAGCTCTTCTGCTTAGAGATAAATCATTATCATTAATGTTGCCATAACCGTCTTCTATTTGAAGAAGGGCACTGTTTGGACTTTCGTGTTTTGCTCCCAATAGTAAGTATGATGTTTTGGCGGGTAGAGTCCCCGATAGGGCAATTCTTTCCCATGCTTCGTCTTCGGTCGCAGTATTAGGAGCGGTTGCAACGGAAGTTCCATTGGCAAAATACAGGCCAATTCCGCTTAAGTTTACCGCTTCATTGGAGATGTTGTACAATTCCACAAAAGAATGTGATACGCCATCGGGAGCGCCGCCCTCCGCATTGCCATACGCCTGTAAAATTAACAGTTTTCCCTGGGGGTTAACTTCAGGGGGATCAATATCATCTTTATTACATCCCATCAGCAATAAGCCGGAAAACAGAACGGCTAAAAAAATCGTCATTTTATTACCGATGTTTTTCATATCAATCTCCTTATTCTCTACTTCAAATTCTAGGCAATTATATCATTTGTAGTACTCAAACGGCTGATCTTTTCTAAAAAGTCCATGTTTTATTTGGAAAAGTACATTTTTTAGGCTTATACTTATGATAATTATTTATGAGAGGTCTGAAATGAGTAATAAAAAGAAACGATATGTACAGGTAGGTACCGGTGGGAGGGCGATCATGTACTATGATGCAATCGCAACCACATTCAAAGACAAGGCAGAAATCCTTGCGTTCTGCGATATTTCACAAACCCGCATGAACTATGCGAATAGTATACTGGCTCAGTACGGCACAACACCGGCGAAAACCTATTTTTACACTGACTTTGAAAAAATGCTCGACGAAGTCAAACCCGATACGGTAATCGTTACCAGCGTTGATCGCACCCACCATGACTACATTATCCGGGCTATGGAAAAGGGCTGTGATGTCATCACCGAGAAACCCATGACTATCGATGAAAAAAAAGCCCAGGCAATCATCGACTGCCAGAAACGTACCGGACGGGATCTGCGGGTTGCTTTTAATTACCGCTATGCTCCTCATCACACAAAAATTCGGGAATTAATCAAAAACAATGTTGTTGGTGAAATATACTCCGTCCATTTTGAATGGCTGCTGGACATCATGCATGGCGCCGATTATTTCCGCCGATGGCACCGGAACAAACTAAACTCCGGCGGCCTGTTGGTTCACAAAGCCACCCACCATTTTGACCTGATAAATTTCTGGATAGACAGCTTTCCGGAAATGGTGTTTGCAATGGGTGATCTTAACTTTTACGGAATGAAAAACGCCGAGCGGCGCGGAGTAAAAAAAATTTACTCCCGCTGCCACGGCAGTGAGGCGGCAAAAAACGATCCATTTGCCATTGCCTTGGAAAACAATGAACAACTTAAAGCTCTATACCTGGATGCCGAAGCAGACAGCGGGTATATCCGTGATCGCAGTGTGTTTTCAGACGATATTTCCATAGAGGACACTATGGGAGTTATGGTAAAATATACAAACAACATCATTTTAACTTATTCGTTAAACGCTTATATGCCCTGGGAAGGGTATAACGTGGTCTTTAACGGATCGAAGGGAAGGCTTGAGGTAAGCACTGTCGATAACCCGTATATTAATGCCGGAGGAGATACAGGCAGCGAAGGCGTTCTTAAGGGAACAACACTGCTGTTCAGGCCGATGATTGGTCTGCCTGAGAAAATCCCTTTTGAAATAGGCATGGGCGGTCACGGCGGTGGGGATGGTGTTATGCTGAATGATATTTTCGGCGATCCCAGCCCCGATCCTTTTAAACGGGCAGCCTCGCACATTGACGGCGCGTATTCTATTCTCACCGGGATAGCGGCAAACAAATCAATTGCGTCAGGTTTACCGGTACAGGTAAAAGACTTGATGGTTTTTTAACCGGTGTTAAGAATCTATTTTCTTCACACCCAGTAAATCCAAATGTTTTCCGATATGCTGTGCCAGCGCCTGCCCGTACAGATCCTCGTGCTGCCGCCAGATTTGATATAGTTTGTTTTTAAATCTGAAAGTGTTGTCGCTGTTTTTCGCGTTAAGGATGAGGCCGTAGGTAATGTGAATAAGCTGCCGGGCATCATTGTTTTCAAATAAGTTTGGCAGCTCTTCATCTTTGAGTTCAGATACATGCGGTATTCTTTCAAGTTGAGCGCTGACGTGATAGTATTTTCGCGCTTCTTCAAAAACATCCAGCGCATACCGGTGTATTTGCCGGTACAGGGAAGGATCTGCCTGTGCTATTACCCGCATTGCTTCCAGCCAGTTTGTTCCGGCGGTTTTGAGATGGACATTCCCGCCGGTTTTTTCAAAGACGATCGGGAATACGGAGAACTTGTCGCTGCCGGAATGGACGCTCAGCTTGTAGCCCATCTCTCTCGCGATTTCGGCGTGCGCCGCAAATTCCCGCTCAAACTCGCGGACATCTCCGCGATAGTCTATGCCCTTTTGGAACTCCCCTATAAAACGGGGCGCGAGGCTGACAAGCTCAACGCCCGCTTTTTTCAGCTCCGCCGCCACATAGCGGTGGGCTTCCGGCGAGGTTGTGAACGACGTTTCGTCGATCGACAGCTCGAAATCGGCTTCTCCGCCGCGCAGAAAACGGTTGTAAATATACGCGGCATAGCGCACGGCGGCGCCGTAAATCTCCTCCGGCGCGCCGCCCTCGACCGCGCGTATATGCTCCGAGCAGTCCAGCGTTATCATTGTAAAGCCGCAGTCCAGCGCCATTTGAACCTCTTCGGGCGTTTTCAGGTGGTCGCCGTCGGCGCCGTAGCCTTTGCGCCAGCCCTCCTGAAAAACCGCCCAGACCGCCGCCGACAGCACGTCGTCATACGTCCGTCCGGTCAGGTTGAGTTCTCTTATTGACTGCTGCGCCAGTACGGGGAACACGTCCGCGTCACGTATCAGCCGGAGATGTCCGGGTGACGCCGTCCCGAGCCGGTCGCCCAGCCCGAGCGTGAACGGGCGGCCTTTGTGGCGCGACGGATTGGTAAAGGGGAAAAGCTCTCGCAGAGCTTTCGCGTTGCGGTTAGACAGCGGGCAGCGCTTGATTTCGCCGGCTGTTCCGCCCTGCAGCGCCTCATAAGCCTCGCCCGTTCCGCGGACGGCCAGAAATTTCTCTGTCGCGTCGCGCGCGATATAAAGCTCCGCGTCGTTATGTTTTATCTTTGAGTTGGGGTATATGTTCATCAAATCACCTTCAGTCCGTCGTTCGTTTCCTCTATTTCGATGAATACCGCGCGTTCGTTCGGGGTGGCGTTGGGGCGGTGCAGGGTCAGCAACAGCCGTTCGTCATAAGCGCGGAATATCATGCCATGTCCGCCGTCATCGGAGAACAGGGGGCTTTCTGTCTGGCACCACGGGCCTGTCAGATCTCCCGAGTCCGACACGGCGTATCCGAGGCAGTAACCTTTTTCGCCGACACACGACCACAGCAGCAGCAATTTCCCATTTTTAAGACGGTGCATGAAAGGCCCGTCAGTCACATAGCCCTCTATCCTGTTGCCTGGAGAGTATGCCTTGCGGCTCCAGTTTGCCGCCGAGGACGCAAACAGCGTTACAGGTTCCGAAACGGCGCGTTTCAGTTCGCAGTCAAGCCGCATGGCGCATATTGTGCCGTCGCCGGTCTGCACCCATTCGTGGCAGAATACCATCCACGGCTCGCCGTTTCCGCCGATATAAAGTGTTCCGTCGAGGCACATCCTGTCTTCAGGCGTGACGGCGCCGGCGCTCCATGGCAGGAACGGGCCTTCTGGGCGTTCCGCTTTCAGCACAGCGGTTCCGCGCATGAAACCGTCGCCGATAAACGACGCGAACATATAGAACGCGCCGTTATATGCGTATACCTCCGGCGCCCAGAAGTTGCGCTGTCCCCAAAAGTCCGCGGGCGGGCGAAAAGCCGGAAACGGCCCGTCCCAATGGGCCAAATCCTGGCTTGTATAGGCGTCAAAGCCGACGCCGTCGCTTTTCCATATGTCTTTGTCCGTCGAGCCATACAGCCAGTACCGCCCTTCGCAGGGCAGGACGAACGGGTCGCGTATCTGTATGTTTTCCGTCAGCATAGCGCGCTCCACTCTTCAGGCAGGACATCCAGCGTATTGCGTATCATGTCGCGGGCAAGCGCGCGAAGCTCTGCGTCCGAGCAGCGTCCAATCAGCAGAGGGTCGCGCTTGAACGCGCGTATGACCGGTTCTATGTCATGGTCCAGCGCCGCGTTCAGCGTTTCTGTCTGGTTTTCGGCGTGCGGCAGGGTGAGCGCGAGTATATCATTATTCAAGCCGCCCGCCGCGACCGGTCTTAAATCGTTGCACGAGAAGAGCGCGTTAGTTTCGACCGCTGTTTCCGGCGGCAGATTTGCTATTTGACCGGCGGTGTTGGGAAGTATAACATTGCTGACGGCCCTGGTCAGGCCGCACAGCGCCTTGATCAGCAGGATGCCCTCCTCGCCGGACGGCGCGAGCGCGAAGTCCTCCTCGCCGGAAATGAGCCGCGCGGTCCTTTCGGCTTTGCGCGCTCTGTCCTCTATGCGCCAGTCGGCGCTTGTGAGATAAAATCCCCAATCCTCGACTGTCTGCGGATCCTTTAAGTACATATCCCCGGGCATAAACTCAGCCAGATGTCTGTCGCCCGCGGCGGCGATACAGCCGTAACGGCGGTACAGATCGAATTTCACACGGTTGGAACAGGCGAAAACCCTGTCTGGCAGGCCCTCGGCGCCGCCCGAGAAGCCGCTTTCATAAAATTCATCGGCATATCGGGCGAATACGCCCATCAAATCGTTCCCCTTGTACGAGGCGCGGTCGAACCATGTGAAATGGTTCAGCCCCAGCACGTTTACGTGGATGTCGTCACGCGCCGCCTTGACGCCCCATTCGCGGCGCACCATAGCGGCGAGCAGCTCCTGCGTGCCGAATACCTCATGGCAGCAGCCGAAGGCTTTTATTTCGGGAAAAGTATGATATAATGTTCTTACGCACATGCTCATGGGATTGGTGTAATTGATGACCCACGCGTTGGGGGCATATTTGCGGACGGCCTCGGCGAATACGGCGAACATCGGCACCGTCCTGAGCGAGCGTATGATGCCGCCGGGACCCGCCGTATCGCCGACGGACTGATAAACGCCGAGGCGCTCCGGCAGATGTACGTCGGACCGCATATGCTCAAAAGTGCCGGGTAGGATAGAAATTATAACGAAGTCCGCGCCGTCCAGCGCGGCGCCCAGCGACGGCGATGTGACATAGCGCCATTTGCCGCGCGTTCCGGGGTTGGCGGACAGGCGGTTGCCTATGCTCTCGTTGTTTGCGGCGGCTTGGGTATCAATGTCGTAAAGCCGTATCTCGCCGCACAGCTCCGGTTCCAGCGCGAGGTCGGTCATAAGGGTTCGCGCCCAGGCCATGGAGCCGCCGCCGATATAGGCGACAGTCAGGGATTTTTTGTTGTCCTCGTGTGCCATGATCGCCTTTCCTTTCAGAAAGATAAATATAGGGGGATTGTTATGAACAGGGTTATTTTTGAGGGGGTACTTGACGGTATCGTTGTGGACAGGATTGTGCGCGACGAAAATTTCTCGATGCCGTCGATGCACATACATCCCGAATATGAGATATATTATCTGCTGGAGGGTGAGCGGTACTTTTTTATCGAGGATAAGACCTATCCGATAAACAAGGGGAGTCTTGTGCTGATAGACACTATGAAAATCCATAAGACCAGCGATTACGGAAGGGCGGCGCATGACCGGTTTCTTATTGAGTTTTCATCTGAGCCGTTTGCCACTTTCTTCGGCGCCATGTGCGATATACCGCTGCAAAGCCTGTTTGCCGGACATTCGGGAGTGTGGGAGCTTGACGAGAAAGGGCGGAGAACCGTCGAGGGGCTGATAGCCGACATCGCCGATGAGTTCAGGGATCAAAAGCCGCACTATCAGACGCTTGTGATGATGAAAATCGCGGAGCTGCTGCTGTTCGCCGCGCGTATCAAGACAGGCGGGCGGTTTGGCGCGGGAGAGGGCGCGTCGCTGTCTAAGACGGCAAAGCATACGCAGATACACGGCATTGCCGAATTTATATCCAACAATTACGCCGTTATCAAATCGCTTGACGAGATATGCGAGCGGTTCTACATAAACAAATGTTATCTCTGCCGCATATTCAAGGAGGTAACGGGTTCCACCGTTCAGGAGTATATCCATATGCGCCGCGTTAAAAAGGCGCAGGAGCTTTTGGAGAACAGCGTTATGAGCGTTTCGGAGATTTCAGCCTCGCTTGGCTACGGGACGGTCACGCATTTTGAGCGGATGTTCCGCAAGCATACCGAAACCACGCCGCTGAAATACCGCAAAAAGATGCGCTTGATACGTCAAAAGGTGCGGGAGCGAAAAGAAGAGGAGCTGGACAGGCCGTGATTCAATACGGCAACGGCAGGATGCCCTCGGCTTCTATATCGTCCCACAGGCCGTTTTTGGGGAACCCGATTTGCCCGCGCGTATCGCCGTAACCCTCCAGCATCATTGAGAGCGCGAACAGCAGCGATCCGTTGCCGGGCAGATACAGCGGCAGGTCATCGCGCCCTTTTTGATAGTTGTTTCCGCTTACAGTATAACTGTTTTTGGCGGTATCGGCAAGCAGTATGTCTATAGCCGCGCCGGGTCTGCCAAGACGCGCCAGCGTCATCGCGCACAGCGCGAAGTCCCAGCCCCACAGCGTGCTTCTGTCCCAGCTTTCCAGCACGCGATTCGCGGTGTTTGACATAGCTTCGGAGTCTATGCCGTCATATGGGATAAATCCGTAACCGTAGAGCATTGACGGGTGGTCACGGTTAAATCGCGTAAAAGTGTCGGGGCAGTTTTGGTGCGCCGGATACAGGCCGCCGATAAGCGGCGGCGGCGTCAGCGCGTCGCGGATTTTGCGCCACTCACGGCAGTCCTCGCCCAGCTCGTCCGCCCAGCGGATCGCCAAATCCAGCCCGTAACGCCAGTAGCACAGCTCGAATACCGGGTTGAGCGCCGTTTCGGGAGGGTGTTCCTCCTGCGTCGGTATAAGCGGAGGCGCAAGGCCGGCGGCGCCGGTTCGGGGGTCGATACGGACAAAGGAACACATAAAATCCGCCGTTTCGCGGACTATCTCCCAATAGCCGCGCATAAACGCCCGGAGTTCATCCGACGTCTTGCCCTGCCGGACAAGCTCCAGCATATAAAGTATGTGCGGCTGCTGCCAGATGAGCAGCACCGCGATACGCGACGGGCTGTCGATACCCTCCGGCCCGACCATTTTAGGCCAGCGCGCGCCGCGATAACCGTTGCGCACCGCGTTTTTTTGCGCTTCGCCGAGGATGGTTCTGTACCAAGCGAAGCTCCGTTCAAGCAGTTCGCCGCGTCCCCACAGAGGGAACCAGCCGCCGTGCAGGATGTGCATTTCCAAATGGAATTTTCCGTACCAGCTGTTGCAGGACAGGCCGGTTTCCTGCGGCGGCATATCGCCGGCGCATTGCGCGGCGGTCAGGTATTGCGAGAGGACCGTTCTGCGTTCCAGCTCCGCCGCCCGAGGGTCTTTGGCGCGGCTGAAATCCACGGCGCCGCCGCTCTGCCAGAAGTGTTCCCAGCCGTTTGCACTATCCCGCAGGACACAGTCAAAGTCCCAGCCGTTTTCGGGCGTATCGGGGGAGAATGACAGTGTAAACGCGCCGCTTTGAAAATTAAAGGAATGTTTGCTGGTCTGCATGAACGCTTTGGCGCCGTTCAGCAGGACAGAATATTTATCTCCGTCCAGCGCGCGTTCAAACAGGAATGTATCGCCTGAAACCGCGGTGGCATGCTTATCCCCGGCGTTCCAGTCCGAGGCGTTTTTGCGGTGTGAACCGTAGGGGAACGATATGGATACGGACAGCCGCTCCGGCTCCTCGCAGCTTACCGAAAACCCGAGGACATCCGCGCTTTGCGCACAGACTGAACGGACATGTACGCGGCGGCCGTTCAGCGCAAACGCGCTGTTCAGCTCGCCGGAATATATATCCAGCTCCTGACGTATGCCGGTAATATCGTCCGTACTGACCTCGCCGCCGTCCCACAGCAGGGCGATACGCATGAGGTTCAGACGGTGGGGGTTGCGGCGTAGCCAGTTATATATCTCCTCATTGCCGGGACGGGGTTCAACGGCATACGCGAGAGATTTCCCTTCAACCTCATAGCGGGTCATTTCCACGTCGCCGAGCGTATATGTTTTTCCTCCGGCGGCGGACTCGGTATGCCATCCCCATTGGCTCATCGTACAGAGAGGGAAAGCTCTGTATTCGTCATACAGGGTTTGAAAGCCGGTTATGTCGGCGGTGAACGCGAATCCGCCGTTGCCCACGGTCAGCGGGGATTCGGCGTTAATCCCGTGCAGCACGGGATTATGCCGCCGCGCAAGCGCTTTTCTGTCGATCATCGCTTTCTCCATAAAAGGGGCGGAGGGAGAGACCCCCTCCGCCGGTTATCCGTTGATTTATTGTGCCGCCAAATATTCATCCAGCAGTTTTTGGTTCAGGGCGATGTAATCGTCAACGCCCACTGCCTTGGCTTCGTCAAGGAAAGCGGCCCAGCTCGCGTCGGTTACGCCGTTCATGATGAAGTCCGCGATTTTTTCCTTCATAAAGGTTT
>Ga0099364_10005897_pt1 | contig 18007 bp, 34 predicted proteins | sample TergutTh196P3_FD_73070 | JGI IMG/M metagenome (GOLD analysis project Ga0099364, IMG submission 73070) | Microcerotermes parvus P3 segment gut microbial communities from Pointe-Noire, Republic of the Congo - Th196 P3 | ecosystem: Host-associated > Arthropoda: Insects > Digestive system > Gut ...
CCGGCCACGGAAAACGGCTGACAGGGAAAGCCTCCGCTGAGAATGTCAACTGGTCGTAATCCTGTGCGTTCATGGAAACTCTCCTTTGTCAGTGTTTTGATGTCCCGCCAGATTGGTATACTCGGCCAGCGTTTTTGCAGTATCTTACGGGGATATTCAGCCCATTCGCAAAAGCCTATTGTTTTGAATCCCGCCCATTCTGCGGCGATGTCAAGGCCGCCAATCCCGCTAAATAATGACAAATGTGTCAACTCTCTATCTGGCATGAAAATCACCCTCTTTCAATTTTGATATATTTGCTGTATACTAATGTGCAATCAATTTTGGGAGGTGTTTCTGTGGATTGGGCGATATTACTTACATCTATCGGCGTTAGCATTACCGCAATCGCCGCATTAGTTGGCGTTTTCGTGACCAATAAAAGCCAAGAAAACCAAAAAGCAATGGAACTGTACTACAAATCGAAAGAGACCGCTTATTTCAATTTTCTACGACTACTGCCAGCTGTCATTATGCCTAAAGAAGTGTCGTGGGAGACAAAGAGTGAATTCACTTCTGCTGTATTTGCGGTTGAAATTGTATCATCCATAGATACTGCGGAAATAGTTGGAAAATTAATATCATTAACTGCCCAACTTAATTACGCATACGTCAATAAGCATGATGTCAATCAAGTCCAAATGGCTGTAGATTTGCTATCTCAGCAATCTGATTTGGCCATACGGGCATTGAATGATGAGCTTAGCCAATATGGCGCAAAACTTGTAAAGTCGAGAAAACGACGATCCAAGAAAAAGGCACGGAAGTTAAAATAGCTGAAAATCCTGATATTATCCGATTTTTGCGTATTAGGATCAATCCGGAAGTAACGGCAAATCCCTGTGCTGAAAAAAACACTACTGTTTCAAATATTGGCATTGAGTTTAATCCCCCTTATTTTCTTTGGCGCTTTAATCCCCCCTCATTAAAACCCCTCCGGTCTTTCGCACCGCTCGAATGTGTATACCCACACCCACGGATTTGTGTGCCCGCCGTTGCCGCGTTTGGCGTTGATGGTGTCCCATAACCCCAAGAAGTTTTCACGAGCATTAAAGCAATTGCACCCATCAGGACATTTTATATCGAGTGCGTTTCTGCCATTGTGAACAGCGCAACCGCCATATAACCTTATTGCCGTTCCTAACACGCCTTCTTTTTTTGCATCATCGTTAGAAATATCCTGCAATCGCTCCACCCTCACATCCGTCACCCGCAGAAATATCCGGGCGGCGGCGCGGGGCATGTGGATTGAGGGTTTCCATTTTACACCATTGTCAAAAAGTTGGTTATCTGCGTAGTCTGCGCGGTACACATAATGGCAATCGCACGAAACATCGTAGCATCTATCTTCGCGTTGCAATCCTTCGCATTCATGCTTTAGCCATGTTTCGCGCACCCAAAGAATATCCCACTTTTGGTATTTAGGGATGCAAGGCTCAAAAAAACGGATTTTTCGCCTTGTCATTCCGTTTTCAAGTTTTTCGGGCGGCTCATCCGGCTCGGCTTCGCAAAATACGGGCTCACCATACTTCTTATTCTTGTACCAATCAAAAATGGTGTTGCTATATTTTTTCTTAATTGCCTGCCTTGTCTGCGTCTTTCTGCCCTCAAGAATCGCCTGTGCCATCGGCGTACTGAATATAATCGGTTTTACTGCCATTACTAACCCTCCTGACATTCCGGTACACGAACCGGCAGAACAATTCTTTCACTGTTTCTACCTGCCCTGATTAAAACAGGCTCTGTCGCACCCATTAAAGATCTAAATAGCTTTCAATTTCTGCTCTTGCTTCATCGAATCCCCTGCAAACAACAGCCCGCCAGCCCTGCGCCGACAAATTATCAAGCCATTTTCGCTGCTCCGGCTCCACCCTGCCGCCCTTTACACGCTTCAATTCTATGGCAAGCGCGTGATACCCTTTCCGGGCAACCGGCAAAATCATGTCGGGAAATCCTTTGCGCGTACCCTCTGCGCGAAGCTGGACGGCGACAACCATGTTTCTTAGCCCACCGTTTGGAATCGCAACGAGCAGATTAAACTCCGGACATTTCGCGCTCATGTAATTGGCCCATGCGAACAATGCTTGCTGTTCTTCCGATTCGAGCGGACAGTCACGCTTTTTAGCTGCTGCGCTATGATTTTTCGGCAAGAACGCCTGACGATATTGCTCGGTGGTCATTCTTTCCTGGTTCATTATTTTGTAATGTGCATCATGCATCATCTCGTCCAACCATTAAAAACACATCGTAAACTTTTTCAATAAACTCCATGTGTTGACGCAAGGTGCTTTCAGCGGCTTTAATGCGTTTACAAACAGCGGAATCCGTGACGCCTATCTCTTTGGCGATTGCCGATTTTGTTTTCTTGTTCCAATAAAACTCATGGAGTAGTTGCCGTTGATCGTGTGACAAATAATCGAGCATCGCCATTTTCATCACAATTTTGTAAGCCGCAATACGCTTAGAGTTCGTGTTTTCAATCAGTTGTAATGGAAGCAACCGCGAATCAGTATTCATGTCATAAAGATGTTCTGTCATGTGAAGTATTTTACCCGTACATTTCAATTTTCTTGATTTTGGCAAATGTCCGTAGACTGAATTTTTGTGTGCTTCAACCATTCTCGTCACCCGCTTTTCATTCTGTAATTCCGCCCCGATTCGCGCTTAACATGATTTCTAAAGCCTTTCGAGCGTTCATATATCCGGCTTCCCACGGCTTCGTCGAAACTTAGAAGCTCGTCTATGAAATGCTCGCATGATATGATTGTGATTTTGTCTTTGCTGCAATATCGTGAGTTTAACAACTCAAACGCTACGTTCAAATCACCCTGCGTCGGCGGCTTTCGCTTGCCATATTCATCGAGCGCCGTCTTGAAAAAATCGTCTATGTAAAGCACATCAACGGACTTGAGCGGGTTTATCAGCTTTGAATACTGGACATCATCTGTCACACAAGCCTTTATCTGCACAATTTCATCACGCCAAAGCATATACCTCGCGGATTTACCAGCCTTTAAAAGCTCTCCGACAATCGCCGTGCAAATCATCGTCTTGCCAGAACCAACCTGCCCACCGATGTAGAACCATTTACCCTTGCTTTCGCGGATATAATCAGCGGCGCTTTTCTTGATTCGCTCTTGCCAATCTTCCGAAGCGTTGTAATTGTCGAGCGTGCATGTATCAAGCATATCTTCAAGGCCACTACTCTGTATTCTCCTTAAACTGGCGCGTATATCGTGGCAATGGCATTGCCTAAAAACAACTGCTTCGTCTTGAATAACGTAATAACCGCCACGGTTCATACAATCTTCGCAGTCGTACCCCTCAAGGTTTCCCTGCGTCGCATTATAGGCAATACACTCCTGCTCAAGCCTTTGCTCAGTAGAGAGTTCCGTATTTTGGGTCATTCGTTCCAGCAACGCCGCTCTGTGTTCCTCCGGCACGGATTTTAGTATTATTTCCAGCATTTGCTCCATCGTTTTTTCTCTCCATCTGATTCAAATAACCCTCGAACTTCGCGCCAAAAAGCGTTTCAGGCCGCAAGTATGCACTCATTTTTGCGTCGCTTTTCCACTCGTTGCACTTTTTGACAATAACCGCCTTAAAGTCATCAACCGTAAATCCCTCTTTGAGCCTTGCGTTGATATGAGATTTTGTTGACTTGCTCGATGCTCGATAATTGGAGTCGACAGCTGCATTTAAAAAAGACACTATTTCTTTAATTTCAATATCATTCTTATCTTTATTTATATTTCTATTTTCATTTCCCATATGTCCATCACATGATGGTTCATATGAATCTACTGTGTCTTTCTTATCTTCGGATTTTGACGCTTTTGATTTTGCGTTTTTTCTGTTATTGGAGCGGCTTTCAGAGTATTTTCGCCTTTTATCTGATTCTTTTTCAAGGCGTTCATTATAGTAAAGTCCGTTTTCGTCTTTTTTGAATTTTGACAAAATCTTGGCATCGGGTGTTTTACATATAAACAACATATCTTCTTCGCTCAAAGGCCCTAACTGGTGTTGGGCGCAAAGCAATCTTATGTATTTACCCACTTGCTCGTCAGTCATAAACATAGTGCCAGCTATAAAATCGCTTGAATAAAAGAGAAATGCGGGATCTTTCAAGCCTGCTCACCGCCTGTTCATAAAAAAGTAAGGGGCCGCATGAAGCGGCCCCGCCACTTCGCTTATTCGGTTACAATTACCTTTTTTACCTCAACCAGCTCGGAAAGATGGTCACGGAAATAGTCTGCGATGTTTTTCTTTGCTGTGAGCCGCCACGCGCCGCCATCGGCTTCGATAATCCCAATCTGCGGCTGTATGCCACGCTCCTTGTTACCGGCCTTAACACGAAGCAAAAAGTCGCTTTCCGGCTGCTCGACCTCAAGGAATGTGCGGTATGGCGCAAGCGCGACACGCGGCTTAATGTGTTCGATTTGCTTCATCTGGACGCCCGTTGATGCTGTGATTTTTTGAGAAACGCCGTTGTCCTCGGACGATACATTGTCCTCGTTGGTAATGCGCGAAAGTAAGTCAAGCAAGTATTCCGTTCCCTCGTTCGGGATAAACTGGCTGCGGAGCACGATTATCGCGTCCTCATGGTAAAGCCATTCGTGAAACTTGTCCGGCAAGTCTGGCTGTGCCGTGTAAAGCGTGTCACGGGCAAGGTTGTCTTTGCGATATGTGGTAAACACGCGAACGGCTTTGTGGCTCTCAACATTGATGAAAAGCGGCTTTTCGACTTCGTTGCGCTCAATCTCTGTTTTTACGGCCTGCACGATTCCGTCCAATGACGAAAACCCAATTTTTCCGGGGCGGTCAATGTGCGGGGTAACGCGCTGAAAACTGTTGTTGATGGTGTATGTATCTTTGCCGATATTGTAGGTTTGCGGGGTGGCAAGCGACACAACTTTTTCGATAGCGTCTTTTAAAATACTCATGCTGTGATTTTCCTTTCATAGTTTGATTCTTTACGCTTCCTTGCGTAATGGAAATTCAATAACATCGGGTTCGAGCTGCTCGTTACCATCAACCGCCAGTTGCCCCGGAATCTGCGGCACCATTTCCACAAGGGAAACACCTTTGCCGTTTGGCATAATGGCTGTGGCGCCGGAAATGGGATGCGTGGGCTGCAATGTGCTTTTGACAACTACCTCATGGGAGATTGTCTGGCGGTCTGCGTCCGGCTTCAAGGTAATCGTCAAGGTAATTTTGCGGGGCTTGTTCGCCGGCGTGTTAGGGTCGAGGATATTATCAACGGCCTTTTCCAGTTCGTAGTCGAAACGCTCCAACATGGCGCCTTTGCCGATTTCCAAAAAGCTCTTTTTCCGTTCCTGCATTTTTAGTCACCCCCCCTCGATTGTAGGCTTATCCCTTCACGCGCCATATTTTACATAAGTCGCGGTCAAGTTTGATTCAACGAATGTCACGCCGTTATCCCATACCGCGCCGCGCAAATCTCTTTCGGTGTCAAGGCGCGGGCGGCTCATTTCTGCACCGCAATACTCGCAAATGCCGTCATGCGCCAAACTGTTCATGCAACCGCATTGCTCACGCTCCATGCCCGCCCTCGCTTTCAAAACTGTACCGGCTGTATCGCGTTTTCTCGCAGTACCGGTTGTTGCTCGATTCAGTAACGCTCTTGATTTTGTGACCGGCTTGCTTCAAGTCGCAGATGCGGCTTGCTAATCTGTAAACACCTAAGTCTTGCATAGTTTCTGCCGATGTAATGCTGCCGAAATCTTCCATGTATTTAACGATTCGCTCACATTGCGTCATGGCCTATCACCCCCTAAAACGGAAAATCGCCATCATCGTCAATATCGGCGAAATCATCAACGCCGCCGCTTGAATATTCAGGAGCAGGCGCGGGGGCCGGTGCAGGATTGCCGCCAGAAGCGTTCTTGCTTTCAACGAAATGGGCGCTGTCGGCGACAATTTCCCAAGCACGGCGGTTTTGCCCGCTCTTGTCTGTGTATGTGCGAGTTTGGATTGAACCCTCAATAAGAATCGCCTTTCCTTTTGTAAAATAACGGCATATAAACTCTGCCGTCTGACGCCACGCGACAATATCAAGGAAATCTGTTTGCCGCTCGCCGCCTTTAGGAGCATGAGAACGCGCAACCGCGATTGAAAACGATGTGACTGATACTCCGTTTGGCGTCTGCTTGAGTTCGGCGTCGGCGGTCAGTCTGCCTACAAAAATCGCTTTATTAAACATGTAAACCACTCCTAGTCTGCAATCATATTCATTCCTAGCTTTTGGCAAAGCCATTTATCAAGCGGCAATCCGGCAAGATGATGTTTCGCCAAAAAATCAACCTCGCTCAAGTGACATATATCGTGGCACTCACGACATAAAGGCAAGCACACAAGCCCCTCATGTGTAATCGTCTGCCTATCCCGGCCCATTCCGACACGGCTGCCGGTGCAATGGTGAATCTCAGCCCCGGGCGTGTTGTGTACGGCGCATTTTCGATTCGCAAGCATCGCGTATATCATCGCTTCAATGTCGCTTGTAAAGGTGTATAAAGGCTGCGGCGTAGGCACACCGTTTTTCACGCAAAATTCAATTAAGTAATTGATATATAGCCTTGCTATTGTCATGCTCGTGTCGCCCAACGAAAATTCGTCGAGGTCTGATTCAGTGCAAAAATCCCATTTCATTACTTCGTGAATGTATTCCGCCGGGTGATAAGACCAAGCTGATATAGCACGGTATAGCGCCCATGCGTGATTCCGCTGTTCATCGCTCACATTTCGTGGATCAATCACTCGAATTTCAACCTCGCACGCGCCGGTGTTTACAATTTGCCGCGCCAGTTTCCAATCCGATGCGAGTTGCAGAGAATCAGAATCCGCGCTCTGAATCGGTACTGTGAATATCATTGCACTTCTCCATATCTGACAAGCTGGGGATTCTTCCCTGCCGCATACACCGCGCAAGGTAAACGACACGCGGTAAATACTCATGTTTTATCCAATCGTCGTCATACCTGACAGGGTGAAAGCTCAAGCGTTCAGGGTCAATCGGATTGTAAAAGTTTTCGTAATCCTCTGGCAAGAGCCTGTATGCTACGATTTGCAATGGTTTGTTTGTTGCGAACATCTGCACTTGAGCCTGCTGCCAGTACGCCTTATTAACCCTAAATTCATCGTCGGAATAGGTCTTGACTTCGTGAATCATGCTTGTTTCGCCATCAAGATTCACGCGCAGCCTATAGCGCCTGATTTTGATTTGCCGGTCACGTTTTTTGACGCCCAAATGATTCAATATTTTATGCTCATAATGTGTTCCGGCGAGCATGGCGATGTTGACAAAATTGTTTTGAAGCAGGCCGAGCTTCACGTTCCACCATCGGGCAAAAGATTTTGTATTCCAGCCCGACATGACATAGTAACAGTCGCTTGACCCTATCCAGCCGGAGCGGTCTTTATTCTTAATCACAACCGCTTGTCCAGTTCTTTCTCAAGCTCAAAAACCCAGCCCATCGCGTTCAAGGCCATTTGCAAATTCTTTTCGCTTGAACCCTTTGCGCCAACGTGCGCCAAAATGTCTTTTACCTCAACGCCTTTTTGGGTGCAAAGAGTAAGTTTTTCCTCAATGCGCTGTTTCACTTTAAAAATGTTATGCCCCTCTGTGCTGTCTTTCGCAACATCTTCCATATCGTCGCCGGTTTCAATTTTGTAGGTTTTCATAAGGGCATATCTGTCCGAGTAAGAAGCGCATTTGCCGGGGCATTTGTCAGAACTGTCAACGCCGTCGCCGTAACTTGTGGTTTCAACAAATTCCTCCGGCTTGTCGATGTTTACAAAGCGGTAAATGGTTTCAATCCGCATAAACTGGCTTTCAGTTACGGTGGTATTGCCCTTGTCGTCTGTAAAAGACTTCTTGATAACGCGGCTTTCAACGATTTTCCTTGAGGCCGGATAGCTGGCTATGCCGAACTTCTGCTCGGCCTCTTTTACAGATTTCAAAACGTCGGCCTCAGTCACAACCTGATATGAGTTTTTGCCGAAACCAATGGTTTTAGATTTTGGGATTTTTTTGATTTCTTCTGTGACCGCGTTGATTCTTTGGTAGATATTCATATCCTTGTATAACGGTTTGCCCTCCGACATGCGCTTTTTCCTCCCTTAACTTTTTGAAGTATTCTTTTTCTGCCAAATCTTCGGCCTCTGTTTTTTCGATATTAAGATTGACTTTTTTCTTGACGATGCCCATTAATTCACCTTTTTCATATAAACCTCTGCATAAAATATGCCGTAATCAATAGCTGAATAGTGGCATTTCACCGCTCTATCAATCCTGTTCCCCCTTATATCGCCGCCTGTGGCATAATTGCTCTATCCTCTCAATTCGGTCAAAATTATCACCTAAAGAAGCTATGCTGCGTGTACGTTTGTGCTATCCGACGTTGTGCTATGGCAGCATAATTGGGATTCAGCTCAATGCCAAGATAACGCCTTTCTTCCTCAATCGCCACAATCGCCGTTGTGCCGCTTCCCATGAACGGGTCAAGCACAATATCATTCTTGCGGCTTCCGGCGAGTATACACGGCCTTATTAAATCTGGCGGGAATGTGGCGAAATGAGCTTCTTTATACGGTAACGTTGGAACAGTCCATACGTTTCGCTTTCTTCTCATGGAGTAGTCGCCACGGGTCAGCCCACACATGCGCGAGCGTCCAGGTGTATTGTTTAGACGCGATTTATCACGATTACGAATTTGGGGATTTATGCTTATCGCTGCTTCTTGAATTTCTAAGTAGTCAAAATAATATTTTTTCGACTTACTGAGTAAAAACAAATATTCGTGTGATTTTGTACATCTGTCCGTTACGCTTTCAGGCATGGCGTTGGGTTTGTGCCAAATGATGTCTTGCCGTAAATACCAGCCATCCGTCCGCAATGCAAAGGCTAAAAGCCACGGTATGCCGATAAGGTCTTTTGGCTTAAGCCCGCCCTGGGTCGGTGATTTTGATAAACTCCCCATTGTCGCGCCTTTGTTTGTGTATTGGCGGTCGTCATTTTTACATGAGTGCGTCCGATCGGCGTTGCGCCCTTTGCCGCTCCCGGCGTAACTGTCGCCTATGTTAATCCATAACGTTCCATCAGGCCTTAGCACCCTATGAACTTCACGGAATACGGCTGTCAAATTATCTATGTATTCCTCTGGCGTTTCCTCGATGCCGATTTGCCGATCGATTCTTATTGCGCCGCACTTCGGACATTGCCCTTTCGCCTGCAATTTGTTCACGAGCCTTGCCTTGCGCCCGCCACCACGCACACTTGCAGGACTATCAGACAATCCAAGCCCTGTCCTTATTTCGGAAATTATATGGTCGCAGTCGGGCTTGCCACTCTGCCAAATCGCAGTTCCATAATCACGCAAACCGAAATATGGCGGGGAGGTCACGCACATGCTTACTGATTCGGCTGCAAGCCCCGCAAGGCCATTAAGCGCATCTGATATAATGATTTTGTTCATGGCGCAACAATCTCAAAGAAGTTGCCGCCTTGCCTTATGGTCTCGGCGATTTGCTCAAGGATTTCTTTTGCGCGGCATTCAGGCATAACATCGGTTTCGATTTCGCCAAGTTCGCCCTTGACATAGATGGGAGCTTGATTTCCCCGCTCTTTATTGCCGACAAAAGAAATGCGGCTTGCAAGGATTAGATAGGTTCTCCACTTAATCCAAATCACAGAATCCCCGCCCGCCTTTCCTGCTCTTGTTTGCGTTTCCAGTACGCATTTTCGCCATCTGCCCGTTCCTCCGGCGATTCTTCTTGAAATTTGTAAGGGTATGCTTTTTCAAAATACTCCAAAAGGTCGTTACCATCGCCGTTTTGAATGAACATATCAACGAGCCTGTCCGTTTCGGTTTCACGAACGAACGACATGAGCGTGTGGTCGCCGTTTTTTTTACATATCTCAAGGATTTTTTGCCTGTCATCGTACAGCATTTAATCACCTGTTCCGTCTATTTCTCCTATGAAATTACAGCAGTTAAGCCCATCTTTAACATGCCGATACTTTTTATTCTCGCCGCAATCACTCAACAGGCCGCAGTTTAAACATTGCTGCTCTAAATGCCTTCGCCTGTCACACGGCGTTACAACTCTTTTTTCGTGTGATGTGAAGCGTTCTCCGCATTTTAAACATTCGCGTCTGCGTCTTATGTAGTTTTTGGCAGGGCGGCTGTCAACCGCTTTTGAATAGTTGTACGCTTGACATTTCGGGCATTTCATGGCATATTACTCGCTTTCTCTAATCTTTTCTCCTGTAGCCCTGCAATACATTTTGCTGATTTTGTCGCTCCAAACCGAGACATAATGCAAGTTGACTAAGGGGCAACGATAGCACGACACCGGCATATCAAACACAAAAACCGCCTTGCTTTTGCTTTCTTCCGCGCGAGAGCCACATTTCGCGCAGTTCATGATTTTGTAAATAAACTGCCCTTGTACAAACATTGCAGCCCCATCCGCGCCAATCTTTCGCGAGTTTGTACATCTTCTTTGGTTATCTGTTCGATGGTTTTGAAAAAAGGACAATCGCATTTCTTTGCACACAATAATTTAGTCAACGCAATGCAAGGCTTTTCTCTATCGCGAATACCTACATAGGCAAAACAATCCGTATTTGGCACTTAAATCCTCCTTTTTGCCTAAGTAATTTCTCAATATATGCATCAACCGAATCGGCAGTCTGCGCGTTGGCCTATAAAATGCTGATAATTTTTTACGCCAAAATATTCTGATACAGTGATTCAATATAAGCCTTTTCGGATTCAACAATTTGCTTTACAGGCAAAGAAAGAGCTTTTGAAAGCTTTTCCATAGTCTCGTAATCCATTCTGCTTTGCCGCTTACCAGCTTCTATGTAGTTATAATAATTGCGACTTATCCCCATGCTTGCGGCAACATCTGATTGCTTCAAGCCTTTTTCTTTTCGCCGCGCTTTAAGATATTCGCGCATTTTGTCACCTCGCAATTCTCACATATCGTGACGTTATGATACCACGCATTGTGACGCATGTCAACCACTAATTGTGACGTTTAGAGCCAAAAAACGAGATGTATTTTTGTGTAATGTCACTAATTGTGAGTTTGTTGTCAAAAATATGCAATAAACATTGCAACAATGTCACACTTAGTGGTATATTAGGAATGGAGTGATTATCATGTTTAAAATCAAGTTGAAAGAATTGCGGGAAAAAGCAGGATATACGCAGATACAGCTTTCAGAAAAAATTGGAAAAGCAAGAGGCTCTGTCGGAAATTGGGAAGCTGGAAGCCGAGAACCCGGATTAGAAACAATAAAAGAAATAGCAGTCGCATTGAATGTAAAGGTATCTGATTTGGTAGATGATGTGCTTGAAGAAAATGAAAAAACCCCCGCCCTAACAGACGAGGATAAAGAGGTTATTGAAAAATTTAAAAAACTCTCGCATGAAAACCAATTAAAAACGCTTGGCTATATAGATTCTATGATAGAAAAATAAAGCTCTACGTTTACAGGGCAGAAATGAGGTCTGCTATGAGCATAACGCCTGAAGAATTTGACGCATTGAACCTTGACCCTGAAGCCCAACGTACTCCCTATCATTTCAATCATCATTTGCGCCCTCAAGTAATTTCTCAATATACACACTAACCGAAGCTCTTTGCTCCTTTGTTAATCCTATGTATTTTTCTGTAAACTCTTGAATAATGTTGTTGTCAGGCGATTCTATCATAACACAAATTCCTTTCTTCACATAAAGATGTATTGTTATTATATCTAATATTTCAGAAATTTCAACAATAATTTTAGATTTATTGAAATTTTTATGTTTTTCACAAAAAAGCGAACGAATATTTTACATGGTTTGGAAGCTGCCTGTCGGCGGCTTCTTGACTTCTTTGCTTATGCTTGGTATCATTTGCCTATGACAGAGGGGGGCTACATATGAAAAAAATTGCATGTTGCTTGATGGCTACTATACTGATTCTAACGCTGATTGGGTGTAGTTCTGCAAAGGACGATAAAATTGCTGAACTTGAAGCTCAGATTGCGGAAATGGAAGCAAACGGCGTCGATGTTCACGAAGAAATTGAAGAACCAAGCACCGCAGACGATGATGATATTGTTGCATTTATAGATGAAATGGCGGCGATGATACCGCTAGGACAATCTCAATCGGTACAAATCAAATACGAATCGGAACACCGCTTGATAAGCAGTTCTTTTACGCTTGATAACACAAAAAGTTCCGTCCAGCTATCGGCGTGGGATATTTTGGTGCCTGCAATGGTTGAGTTGAATAGAGCTACATTGAAAGACCTTGCAACAAGAGGAATAAACAATGTAGATGTTAGGGCTACAATGCTAAGTTCCGACAATCATGTTTTACTTGTTGTCGATAATTTGGAAATTACACATGACGCGATTACATCAAAAAATACATCAAGCGGAACGCCTGCGGCGAGCGAGCCGTCTGATACTGCTACATTAGGGCAAAAAAATGCGCTAAAAAAGGCAAACTCGTACTTGCGTTCGTTGTCATTTTCTAAGTCGGGCTTAATTAAACAGTTGGAATATGAGGGGTTTTCTAATGCAGACGCAGCTTATGCAGTAGAAAGATGTGGGGCAGATTGGAACGAACAGGCCGCAAAAAAAGCGACATCATATATGAAATCATCGTCGTTTTCTAAGGACGGCTTAATTAAACAGCTGGAATATGAGGGGTTCACAAGAGAACAAGCGGCATATGGCGCAAAAACTGTAGGATATTAACAAGACGAAAATAAAAAAGCCCCGTCTGCGGGCGCGATGTAAGCGATAAGGCGCACCTCCCCTGATGCTGTAGCCGATGCAACCGGAATATCAAAAAATATTGTTAAACAAACACTTATTGAATTACACAAAAGCGGATATTTAGACGCAATAAAAGATGAAAACGAGGGGTATCGAAGCTTTCCAACAAATAAAAAATCAGAACACTTTCCGTTTTAACAAAGGGTATGAGGCATATATGATAAATGCTGCAGAGCATATTTCAATAAACTGATTAACCACAACATGACAAAAAGGAGAACAAGTAAATGAAAAAAAGAGCTTTATCAATCGCCTTGATTTTTGTCCTTATGTTCACAACACTTAGCACATATGCGGCGAATGGCGTTGAGCCGAAACCAAAAGAAGCAGATGTAATCACGTTAAATCAATGGATTCAATTTGACGGATTCGCCATCAAGTTTGGCGACAAGGCTAAATGGACAAAAATCGAATATGGAAACCATGCAGGCAAAGACGTTTTTGGAATCCCTGTCAGCGTTAAGAATCTGACTAAAGAGCCAAAGCGGTTAGAAAAGCAGCATTACATTACTCTAGGGCCGAACGGCAAAGAGCTTCTTTGGGCTGATAACGAAGTACAAATGCCGGATAGACTTTGGAACATCGGCAAAGATGATGGAGAATTTGCCCCCGGAAAAACAATCAAGAGGCATTTATATATTGCATATGAGAAAGACGGTGAATACACGATTCGATTTGAACGATGGAATTTAGATACAGTAAACATTATGTTCGACGTCAAAAAACCAAAATAAGAGCACCTATCAATGGATTCAACAGAACTAACGCAATACAGGTGGCAAAATGACAATAGAAGAAATGGCGCAAATCATACCAAATGATAATCCAAACAAAGAAATTATCTTAATGCTTAAACTGTTGAGTGACATTGAAAATTTGAAAAGAGAATTAAGAATAATTGTGGCTTCAATGAAGAAAAGCCATTGCGATAATTGTCATATTGAATATGAAGCAAAATAAAAAACCCCGCCTGCAAGCTCGAAAATGAGCCTGTAAGCGGGGTTTATCGCTTGCTATATGAAATCTGCGAAAACGTCCACAAAGACGGCGTTGATTCTTCCATTGTCGCCATGTAAAGCGGTTAGATTAAGCGAAATATCACCTAAAGGGTGTTTCTGTATAAAATCATTTAGAACATTTGAAACCTGCGCAGCCGCTTCTTTCTTTGCCTTTGTTGCGGCACTAAGCGTATCGTTCATTTTCGCGCCCCCTTTCTCAAAGTAGAAAAATCGAAAAGTGAAGTAACTTGCAGTCGAATATGTTAATCCGCTATCCTGTCTGCGTTGACGTCAAAGGATTTGCCGATTCGCTCCCGTGCTTGAAAACGTGCATGTAGCGCGGTTTGCCCGATGTCGAATTGGTTAACGGCGTCGCGCAAAGAAATCTTGCCGTTGGCATACTGCTGAAAAACTTGCTCGAATTTGACAGGGTCAACTTGCCGTCTTTTCATTCCACCGCGCCGGTGCGTCGTGTAAGTGCCGCGTTTTTTCGCGGATTGAATGCCCTCGCGCTGCCGCTCAAGCAGATTCATACGCTCAAACTCGTTCATTGCTCCAATCATTGTTATCATCAGCTTGCCGGTTGGCGTGCTTGTGTCCACATTCTCTTTGAGCGAAACAAGACGGATTCCCCGGCGCTCCAAATCCTCTATAATTGTTAAAAGGTCGATTGTAGAGCGGGCGATTCTCGAAAAGTCGTGAATGTAAATCGTGTCGCCTTCTTGAGCTTCCTTGAGCATTCTTTGTAATTGCGGTCGCCTTGCGTTCTTACCGCTTAGTTTTTCCGAATATGTGAGGTCTGCACCTATCTTCATCATCGCGTCAATTTGCCGGTCAAGGTTTTGGGATTCCGAAGATACGCGCAAGTAAATCAGCTTTCTTCCCATAAATGTACACCCCTATTCTGTGGCTGCGTCTATGCTTGACACAACTTCCTCTAATTGCGAAACGGCGTCGTAAAGCGAGTTGCAAGCGTCGTCAGTTTTTTCGTACCGCTCCGAACCTTGCAAATTTTCGGGCATATTATCCCTATATTCCTCTTCTTCCTGCATGATGTTCTCCAACTCGTCTTTCAGTTCCACAATCTTGTCGGAAATCTTCTGCAACGCTTTCCTGCGGATATTATTCATTATCTATCGCTTCCTTTCTGCGCGGATATGCCGCCGCGCTCGGCTCGAAAATGTTACTTTTCCCACTTCTTTTTTTCAAGGTCAACATGCGTTTTTATGCCTGGTCGCTCTTTTTTTATCTGCTCAAAAAATGCCCTTGCCTTGTGACGTTCTGCGCCGGTGAACTTTTGCGAAAATTCTGTTTGCTGTTTTATTTTCGCGTCGGCGTAAAGCCTTATGATTTTCACAAAATAATCAACTCTACCGGCTTTATAATTTGGCTCCCGTGTAAAGTGTAATTCTTGATGCGACTTTGTTTCTGCTATTTTTTGATAATGTTCATAAAGGTCAATCCGGTACTGCATCAAGGCTTTTATGAGTTCCTCGGCACGCTCGATGTCTTTGGCGGCGTATCTGTCATAACTCTGCAATCGCTCAATATCGGCAACATCGTCGAATTTGTAAAAGTAAGATGAAACGCGCTGATCGCGGTCAACTTCATATAATTTTTCCATGCGCTCCCCTTTCCGAGGCGGTCAAGCCGCCCCTTTGATTTCTTCAAGAATGGTTTCGACTATGAATCGGAGCGCGTCAATCTCTATGAGCTTCACAGCGTCCGGCGTTATCCTGTCCTTTATGCCGGTGATATAAGCGGTCAACTGCTCGCGGTATTCAAGATTTGTTATGTATTCATAGGGTTTTAGTTGCAACACTTCTATGATTACCGTGCTGGCATCTGTTATATCGTCGGCGACCTGCTCGTCCTCGCTGCGCTCGGCTGTATCAATCCCGGCGCAACTTTCTTCGTAAATCTCGCCCGCTGCCTTTAAAAATGTATCTGTTTCTGTGCTTTGTTCGGAGCCTTGCGGCCGTTCGCGCATATAGCCAAGGTCTAAATTGTCAAGAAGCGCGTCAATGTCGCCGTATAGGTTTATCAATTCGCTTGCGGGGTCGGTTCGGAATATAAAGCCCTTTTTGAATTCGGAATAATAGCCGCCGATTTCTTTAAGCTGTGCCGCTGTTTTTTTGTACTCGTCACGCTCCATGCGATCGGCAAATCTTACAACCCAAATCGCGGAACCATCGCGGGTGTCGGTGTCCTTTGTAATTGTGTACGCCTTGTCGCCTGCGCCGCTTGCGGTGGGGGATTCGGCGGTTGTATGGTCCTGGGCGTTGTCTGTGGTCGCCGGGGCTGTGACTGCCTTTTTAGGCCGCCTTACTGTGCTTGTGTATTCTTCTGTCTTTGTGACTTCGTGAAGCTCTACAAAAGCAATCGCGCCCTTTTCAACCTGTGCGCGGAGGTTTTCAAGGCTTATAAAAAATGAGTTTCCGGCAATGTTGCCGGTCAGCTTGTTTTTGTAGCCTTTTCCCATCTTGTAAGCGTAAATATAGTACTCGCCGTTCATGCGGTCAACTTGGTAAACAGTGCCACGCCGCCCGCCATAATTAAAATTGCTTTTCAGCTGGAACATTGCGCCGGGTTGAATTGTTGCGGGCGCTTCGATGACACGGGGTTCAAATGCTTTTTTGGTGCGCGTTTTTGTGACTTCAACGGTTTCATATTCCGTAAATGTCGGGGCTTTCTTCGTGCGCGGTACGATTTTATAAGGTTTATCCCATTTCCCCAAATCAAGGTGGTCGTAAAAAGAAACGTCAAAATAATCTATCATGCTGTCGCAATCCTGGCGGTTGTATGAATCCATGACGCTCTGAACGTCTTTTATTACTGCCCTAAATTCGGGTGCAAACTGTTCATTTTCTACCCTGTAATTGATTGATTGCACATATCCGGGGCGCTCGGTCACGGTTGCCGTGTACACATCTGCGGGGGCTTCCATAATTGCAATATAGAGGGAGCGGCCCATCGAGAAGTATTCAGTCGTCACGCTGAATTTGTAATCATTGTGAACGTCTTTGACATACTCGCGGATAATGCAGGCGATTTCTTTCAAGCTGATGTTGCTGCTGTAGTTTTCGCCTTTCCAGCCGTGTTGTGTGTAAAATTCGCTCCTAGTGCTGGCTGCGGTTTCGGCGGTTGCCTTGCCGGTGGTGACGGTTTCACGGTGCTTCCACATCGGAAAAATACTGTCATATTCGTTGTTTATGGCTTTCATGGTTTCAGTATCGCCGCCCGCGTCTGGGTGATTCTCAAGAGCAAGGGCGCGATATTGGGTTTTTAAATCCTCATAAGATTGTACATTAACAAAATATTTCATGGTGGCGGCTCCTTTCTCGATGTCGCTCCGGTTTTTGCGCGTCCTCGGCGGCTGCCGGGGCTGGCATAATCGCGGCGCGGTTTGTTTCGTTCCTGCGGGGGTTTATGCGGTTTCTTGCTGTCTATGGTGTTCGTTTTGGTATGCGGCGTGAGTTACTCCAAACAGTTTGGAAAACATATCTTTGAGGGCGCAGGCTCTCGCGGTTTCTTCCCTGTAAAAATCCACCATGTATTCAATGTCAAATTTTGTCGCTCCCATGTCATATTGTCCAGACGCTTCATAAACCTTTTTAGTTTCTTTTATCATTGCGCTTGTTGCCGTTCCGTGGGCGGCGGTCTTCCCTGTTGCCCTGTTGTAAAGGGTTAGCGCTTCGCGGTAATTGGTATCGGCTGAGTTTTCAAGGGTTGCAATCTCTTTATACATGGTTTCCATCATCTTCATTTTAGTCATGTTTTTGTTCTCCTTTCGGTTTTGGTTTATATCTTCCCGCTTGCCTATCGCCGAAGCGATAAGCAAAAAGTAAGGTATAAACGGCGTTTTGTTCCCGGCTTTCCTGTTGTGCGTGGTTTGCGACGCCTCACCAGCCCCGCCCCATTGTCACGCAATCAAGCATACTACCCGGAAAACAAACGCTTTTTAATTTTCAAGGTTCAGTCCCCGCGCTGCTTTTAGGTTTCAACGTCCGGCAGCTCGGGCGGGCTGTGTGCGTTCCGTGCGGTTTCCCACTTTCGGCTCCCTCCCGTGCGGTTTCGGGTATGTTCTCTGTGGTTGTTCCCTGTA
>Ga0099364_10005898_pt1 | contig 18006 bp, 16 predicted proteins | sample TergutTh196P3_FD_73070 | JGI IMG/M metagenome (GOLD analysis project Ga0099364, IMG submission 73070) | Microcerotermes parvus P3 segment gut microbial communities from Pointe-Noire, Republic of the Congo - Th196 P3 | ecosystem: Host-associated > Arthropoda: Insects > Digestive system > Gut ...
GAGCATCAGAAAAAAAACGTTAAACCAGCCGTAAGCGCTGGTAAACAGACCGTAATTTTCACTGTCCCAACCTAAAGCCGACTCCAGCATGGGTTTTAACGGAGCCATAACATCGGACATAAAATAACCGCACATCATGGTAAACGATACTATGCCCAAGGCTGTCCATCGGGCTGCTTTCGATTCGCGAAGTGTTTTTGCAACTGTTTCCATACATAATTATTTATAAACGGTAAATGTAAAAATTTTATGAATAACAGCCGTAAAAATAGAATTAAATCAAAACAAAAATCCGAATTGCGTAAAAAAAACATCGAGCTTTGTTTTTTTTAAAAAAAATGCTAATATTACATTTTGAAAATACATAACCAAAAACTCTGTATTATGACAAAAACATTTAATAAAGTTGCATTATCAATCAATGCTCATCCGGACGATGCCGAAGCATGGAATGCGGGTGCGTTAAAACTTTTGAAAGATAAAGGATATAAAATTGTAATTGCCACCATGACAGGCGGCGATCTTGGCGGGTGCAATATGACTATGGAAGAAACCGCTAAAGTGCGGTTTGAAGAAGCTAAAAAAGCCGCCGCCGTTTTAGATGCAGAATATTACACATTGGGAGGCGTTGACGGATTCCTTTTTGACACTAAAGAGCTGAGACTTAAAGTTATCTCTCTTATAAGAAAAGTAAAGGCGGGAGTAATTTTCACACATCTTCCCAATGATTACCATTCCGACCACCGAACCACTTCGCAAATTGTTGAAGTTGCCGCGATGGTGTCGTCACTTGATACCGTTCCTGTTCCGGAGCCGCCGGTTGAGATTACGCCGCTTCTTTACCATTCGTCGCCGCTTACGTTATCCGACCCTCTCGGATCGCAAATTGTTCCGCCTCACTTTTATGTGGACGTAACATCGGTTATTGAAACAAAGAAAAAAATGCTTGAATGTCATGTTTCGCAAATAAACCTTATGAAACACATGCACAAAATGGACGATTTTTTCGGGTTTGTTGTTCAGGGAAATAAGGATTACGGCAAAATGGTAGGCGTTGATTATGCCGAAGTTTATTGGCAGCATCTGGGAGGCGGATTCCAAAAAGACCCTCTGGTTCAGAATGATCTTAAAGAGTTTTTAATCGAAAGTCGATAAATTTACTCTGAGTACATTACAAAAACTTAAAAACATTTAATTTGGTTATTGTCAATAATTTAAGCAAGTTGCCCGCAATAATCTACTTCATAGTTAAAAAAGAATTAACATTTTTTGATTACTTTAATATACCTTTGGCATAATTTTTGATTATGATTTTAATAGTTAAATTTAAAAATATGTAATATGAACATGAAATCTTTTTTAAGCTATTGTTTGATAGCATTATTAACGTTAGGGGGGTGTTCACGCTCGGTAACGCGCATAGCCCCGAATACTCAAACCGATTTGAGCGGACGGTGGAATGACACCGATTCGCGACTGACCGCCAATGCCATGATAGAACAGATGTTTGGTCATCTCGGCAGTCCGTGGGCAAGCGAATACCAGCAGCGAAACCAGAGAAGACCGGTGATTATTGTGGGACTTGTAAGCAACAGAAGCCATGAACACATTAGCGCTGAAATCTTCATTAAGGATTTGGAAAATGCCATAATCCGAAATGGTTCTATCCGTTTGGTGGAGGCTGGCGAAAACCGTGACGAACTGCGCCGCGAACGTGCCGACCAACAGGAATTCGCATCATTGGAAACAGCTAAAAGGTGGGGACGCGAATTGGGAGCCGACTTTATGCTTCAGGGTACAATAAACTCTATTGTTGACGGATACAGAAGAAATCAGGCTGTTTATTACCAGATAGACTTGAGGTTGACAAACATTGAAACCAATGAAGTAATGTGGATTGGCAATAATGAAATCAAGAAAATGGTTCGTAATTGAATATAGTCATGCGTAATCGTTTTCGGTGTTGGATTTTTTATCTGACTGTTGCAGTCATATTGACCGGTTGCGCAACGTATTATAAGAAGAATCTCAAACTTTATCAGGCTATTGAGACGGGGCAGTTTGAGGCGGCTGACAAATTGCTTGATAAAGACACAAAAAGTCCCACAAACAGAAACAGCCTGTTATATTACCTCAATCGCGGGTATGTGTCGTGGATGCTGAACGATAATCAGCAATCTGTTGACTTCTTCAATACAGCCGAAAGGATTATTGACGATCACAGTTTCAATATTGGAGCGGAGGCACTGTCGCTGGTTACCAATCCGATGATGAAGCCTTATCATGCCGAAGATTTTGAAATAGTGATGGTCAACTGTTTCAAGGCAATCAGTTTCATGCAGGTTGAAAATTACGAAGCCGCAATGGTCGAGTGCAGGCGCATCAACTTGAAATTAAATCAGTTGAACGACAAGTATCCAAGCCATAAAAATCGCTATCAAAACGATGCCTTTGCACACACGATGATGGGTTTGCTGTATGACTCCAACGGCGACTACAATAACGCATTTATCGCCTATCGAAATGCTTTCAATGCTTACGAAAACGATTACGCGCCAAATTTTAACGTACAGCCGCCGCAACAACTCAAGATGGATATTCTTCGCACCGCATACATGGTTGGTTTTCGCGAAGAGCTGGATTTTTACGAGCGTAAATTCGACATGAAATACACACATGTCGCAAAGCCGGAAGCCGAAATGATATTTTTCTGGATGAACGGTTTTGGTCCCGTTAAGGACGAATGGAGCGTTAATTTTACGATTGTCAAGGGCGCCGGAGGCGTGGTAACTTTTGTCAATGAAGAGATGGATCTCTCTTTTCCTTTCCCTTCGGTTTCATCTTCAGAAGGTGACGCCTTTTCTAACTTGAAACTGGTGCGGGCGGCTTTTCCCAAATACGTTGAACGCAAGCCTGTTTCGGTAAGCGCAGTAATAACTTCGGACGCGGCGTCATATCCGCTCGAACCGGCACAAAACATTAATGAAATAGCGTTCAAAACGCTGAACGACCGTTTTATGCGCGAAATGGCAAGTTCGCTGTTGCGGGTTGCCGCCAAACAGGCGCTTGAAGGAGTTGCCCGAAAAGAAGACAACGGTTTGGGAACCGTTTTAAGCATTGTGAACGCCGCTACCGAAAAAGCCGATACGCGAAACTGGCAATCATTGCCCTACGCTATTTCGTACGCCCGCGTCCCGCTAACCGGCGGCGACAATAAACTGACGTTGAACGTCAATATGATAACCGGCAGAACCGCTGCGTCCGATGTGTCAATAGAGGCACAACAGGGCAAAACCTATTTTTATGCTTTCCATACGTTGAATTAGGACTGTTTTATTTTTAGCACACTCTTCTTTTTGGAATTTTTTGAAATTATAAATATTTTGTATTTTTGAAGCTACAAACTATAAAAAAGGACTATTAACTATAAAACAAAATATGACATAAAATAGAAAAATAGATAACTGACATATAAAAAAGCGTTAGCTTTAATTCTTGTTATGAATTCTCGACAGATTCAGAAATAACATGTGTTCAAGAGTAAAGTGATGACGCTCACGCTTCGGCGTGGGCTTTACTCATTTGTTTGAACACAAGGTAGTCGAGAACCTCATAACAGATAAAAAGAGATAGTCCCACGTTTTTTTATGTCTTAAAGTGAACATGTAGCTAGTGACTAATTGATGATAGCTAATTAGAGAAAATCAAAACAAACGTTAAAACTTAGCATTATGATGCAGGATGAAATCCATATAGGAAACCTGATTAAGAACAAGTTAAAGGAAGATGGACGCTCAGCGTTATGGTTGGCAAAAAAAATTAATTGTGAGCGAACTAACATTTACAAAATTTTCGAAAAACCTTCTATTAATACATCTCTGTTGCTAAAGATTGCTTTGCTGCTCAAAACGAACTTTTTTGCCCATTACTCTGAAGTTTATAAAAATAAGGTAGATGAAATGGATAAAGTGTAAGAGTCTATATTCATTTTGTCTAATTTTTTTGTATCTAAAATATCTACATTGTGTAGATATTTTAGATACAAAAAAATTGACTCTCAATGAAATAAAATATCATACTTTGTTTCAGTACTAATTAAAATCTTAAAATTATGAAAAAAATCTTAATTGAATTACGATCATGTCTGTTAAAGATGTGGTCGTGGAAAATCTTCACGCTGACGAAACTGCTTCTTTTTGTGGCAGTGTTCAATGCATTTGGACAGCAAAACGTCGTTAACGGAATAGTTAGAGATCGTAACGGTGATCCTATTCCGGGAGCAAACGTAGTTGTCGTAGGAACCACTGTCGGAGCCATGACCGATATGGACGGCAGATACACCCTTACTATTCCTTCAGGCGGAACCACGCTCCAATTTTCTTTTATAGGTATGGAACCACAGGAAGAAACAATCGGATCTCAAAGACAAATCAATGTTACTCTACGAGAGTCAGCCATTGGACTTGACGAGGTTGTTGTGACGGCTCTTGGAATTAGAAGAGAAGCAAAAACTTTGGGTTATTCAACTGTAAGCGTAGCTCAGGATGACATAACCACAGTAAGAACGGCTTCTCCAATGCAGACGCTGCAAGGTAAGATCAGCGGGGTAAACATTAGGTCGCTTGGCACAGGTCCCGGCAGTTCAACCAATATAAGAATCCGCGGTAATTCTTCATTCAGCGGAACAAATACTCCGCTTATTGTAATCAACGGCGTGCCTATTGACAATACAAGATTCGGCACCGGCACCGGCGGTGACTCAGCAGACGGCGGCGACGGATTTCTCAGTTTAAACCCCGATGATATTGAGACCATGACTGTTCTTAAAGGAGCCGCAGCGGCAGCCCTCTACGGATCAAGAGCAAAAGACGGAGTGTTGATGATAACCACAAGGCAAAGAGGCGAAACTAGAGGTCTTGGCGTTTCATACACTGTGAACTTTACCACTGCAATTCCCATAGATGATACCGATTTCCAGTATGAATACGGACAAGGAGAAAAAGGCATTCGTCCTATTACTCCATGGACGGATTCCGGAATATGGAGTTTTGGAGAAAAGATGGGCGGAACATATATGCTTTTTGATGGTATAGAGGTTCCTTATGAACCCATTAGAGACAAAATCAGGCAGTTTTACCGCAACGGCAACAACCTTGCGCATACGGTCAGTTTTTCGAACGGCGGTCCGCAGGGTGGTTTTGATTTGTCTCTCTCTTCAACCAAAAGCAATAATCTCGTTGAAGACTCCGATTTTACGAGGCGGAATATTACATTAGGATTTTCCCAAAACATTTCGAAATATATAACTGTATCCGGAAACATTAACTATTCGAATGAGTATAATAGAAACCCCGTTAATGCAGGAGGTGAATATAATATTCCTTACTCGGTAGCCACAACGGCGAACACCATGCCCTGGGATGTGCTAAAAGCCAATGCAAGGGACGAAAACGGCAATGAAACATTATGGTCGAGATTTTTGCCTAGAACTAATCCATTTTTTACAATGTCTGAAAGATTCGATAATATTCATCGCGACAGGCTGTTTGGCAACCTGACAGTGAAGTTAAACCTCACAGATAAAATATACATACAGGGACGCCTTGGTCAAGACTATTACGCAAGGGTTCGCGATTATAACCGCCCTACAGGGGCAGCAAATCTTACTGCCGCCCCATCAGGATATGTAAATGGGGGTTATTACAAATACGACAATTGGTTTCGCGAAACAAACCTCGACTTTTTGATTGGAGCCAGAGAGGAATTTGGAGATATCGGAGTTGGTGTAACATTTGGAGGCAACCAAATGTTTAGGCAATCAACAGGCGCCGTTCAAACGGCAACCGATTTTGTAGATAGAGGTTTGTATACAATCATGAACGGACGCGCTAAAACATCAACACATTCGCTTACCGAAAATGCCGTAAACTCATTATACGGCGCCGCTGAGGTTTCATACAAAAATTTCTTGTACCTTAACTTTACAGCTCGTAACGATTGGTTTTCAACATTATCTCCAGAAAATCGCAGTATCTTATATCCCTCGGCAACCGCCAGCTTCATATTCTCCGAAGTAGTTGCATTACCTGACTGGTTCACGTTTGGTAAAGCAAGGTTGTCTTATGCCGAGGTGGGAGATGATAACGTATCGCCTTACTCAAATGTCCAATATTACAGTATAGGCAATAACCTCTATTCAGGATCGTCAGGATCGTTTCCTGTCGGTCAGGTTAATAGCGGTACAATTCCTAATCCTAATCTTCGTCCTTTAAGGGTCAAAGAGTGGGAAACAGGGGTGGATTTTCGTTTATTTGGCAACAGAATAGCTTTCGACTTTGCGTATTATAACAAGTTGTCCATAGATCAGATTGTTTCCGCAACAGTGGCTCGTTCAACAGGATATACCGCTCAGCGTATTAACGCAGGAGAAAGCGTTAGCAAAGGGTTCGAAACTGCATTAACGGTTAGACCAATAGATACAAGAAACTTCACATGGTCGATAGATGGCAATGTGGCGTATAACACTTCTGAGGTATTAAGGCTCGGATTGACCGATGCAGACACAATGATGACTACTGGAAGCGTAAGAGCTGTAGTTGGTCAGAAACTGGGACAGATCTTTACATATAGGCAAAAAACTGACCCCGATGGGAATAAAGTATTCCAAGGCGGATTGCCTGTAAGAGACGATGTACAATATTCGACAGGCACTAACCAACCCACATGGTTTGGAGGTATCACAAACACTTTAGATTATAAAGGCTTTATCTTTTCGTTTTTAATAGACTTTAAACTGGGGAAAGACTATATGACGCTTGGCGGTCCAAACTACCACTATTGGAGGCATGGTTTGCATAAAGGAACATTGTATGGGCGCGATAATCCTCTTGGAGTTCTCGGAGTGGGCGTTAAGGAAATATCGCCGGGAGTGTATGTGGAAAACGATGTATATGCTGAAGCTCAGGCATATTACGAGCAGTTCACAGGTCTTAACATATATGATTACTTGAAGGCAAACGCCGGTTACTGGAAACTGCGCCAGATAAGCCTTGGATACGATTTCAGAGCTCTTATGCCAACAATATCTCCCTATATAAAAGGGCTTCGCTTAAGCATTACAGCTAATAATGTGGCGTTACTCAAGAAATGGTTGGAAAATATGGATCCTGACAATATGAACTATTATGGTGATACTGGCGTCGGCGGAGATATGACATCCTTGCCGCCTACCAGGAACATCGGATTCAACCTGAACGTTAAGTTTTAAATATTAAAAAAATACAGATATGAAAAAAATTAAATTATATATCACCGCATTTTTCGCAATAACCTTATTGTCGGTTGGTTGCGACAAGGGTTTTGATGACGTAAATAAAGACCCGATAAATCTAAGGGCTCTTGACCCTGCATATATTATGAATTCGTCAGTAATTAATGTTACAGAAAGAGGTGCTAGAAGTTATCTTGGTCAAGCGCATACAATTATTCAATGGTTAGTTTGTCCGTTCGGAACAAGCATGGTGGGGGCAAATTACAATCAGTGGACAACTTTTCAAGACGATCCATGGAATTCTTTTTACAATAGTGCTCTTCAAAGGATTATCGATGTTATTTACATGACAAAAGACGATCCATCAAAAAGCAATATCTACAATGCTGCAAGAATATGGAAAGCTCATATTTTTCAAATATTAACAGATACATATGGAGACGTGCCGTACGAAGAAGCGGGATTGGGTTTTTACGAACAACTCATGTATGCGAATTTTGATACGCAGGAAGATATCTACAAAGATTTGCTCAAAGAACTTGACGAGGCATCTGCCGCTCTGGATCCTGATGGGACAATAGCCGGCGAAATATTTTATGGAGGCAATGTCGCTAGATGGAAAAAATTTGGCTATTCGTTGCTTCTCAGAACAGCCATGAGACTGTCGAAAATCAACCCTGCAACTGCTCAAACGTATGTAACAAAAGCTATAGCCGGAGGTTTGATGGAGTCGAATGACGACAACGCAATGATAAGACATACTACGGAGTTTACTAACCGATTGGGCGTAGAAATATCAGGCACAGAAAAAGGCAACTATTACATAACTGAATATTTTGTTAATTTTCTGAAGTCGACAAATGATCCAAGGTTAGGTCCGCTTACTCATCGTTATCCGGGAGCTACGAATGCACCGGGGCAAACAAACGCCATTAGAACAAAAGATCCTGCGCTACAGATAGGAATGCCCATCGGTCATGATCCATTAAGCATACCACAAATATATTCTGAATATGGAGTTGTTGCTATTCACGACTTTTCGCAAATTGATTGGAATCTCTTTTTTATGAATACCTCGCCAGAATTCCATTGCACTTATGGACAAACGCAACTTCTTCTTGCCGAGGCTATTGTAAGAGGATGGGCTACGGGAGACGCTGCTGACGCTTTTGCAAAAGCGGTAAGAGCCAACATGAGTCTCTATGCCTTGTTTAATAGCGCAGCAACTGTTCCTGCCGCCGACATCAATGCATACATAGCGGCTAATCCGCTTGATATGTCAACGACCGCAGATGCTCTCAAACAAATTAACGAAGAATATTGGGTTGGGTCATTCCCTAATGGCGCTGAAGCATGGGCAAACTGGAGGCGTAGCGGTTATCCGGATTTGCCGGTAAACACATATCATGGGTCACAAATTCCAGGTGAATTTATTCGCAGGCATAGATATCCTCAAAGTGAGAGTAATTACAATGTGGAAAATTTTAGACAGGCGATAAATCGTCCCATCTTAGGTGGTGTGGATAGAATGAACGCTAGAGTATGGTGGGATAAAGAATAATTAATCGCATTAATATCGAAATATTTATTTAAAAGTGTTACAGACAACGCTACTATTAGCGTTGTCTGTTTTTAAAAATTAATCTTAAAAAATTTAAACGGAGAAGCAATATTATAACATCAGACACTTCGGATTAGACAAAGTAAAAATAATAGATTTTACGGTTTTTATTGTTTTCAACAAAAAGATCTAAAAACAAAAAGAAAACGCCATCTGCAGATAAAAAAAACTTAGACACGCAAACTTGATACTAAGTAATCCCCCGATAAACCGCCTGTCATTTTTTCGCTGTAAGCATTGGCATCATCGACTCTAATATCTATTAGAATTTATTAGAGCGTATTAGAGTTTTCTATTGGAGATTCCGCATCAAGCACGGAATGACGAAAGTAATGAAATCTATACTTAATTACTAATTCCAATTTTTGTAAAAACAATTTACAATGTAGTGTCCTTTTTTGTGAGAAGTAATTATCTGACATGCAGTTTTTAATGTTTGCCGGTGTAACTTTTCATGTCTGTCGCCGACAACAAACATTTTATATGTTTACGGTTTTGGCAGTATTATTTTGAAACCATTCCCTCTTGAAGTTTGTACAATTCTCCGCTTTCGGGACATTTGGCGAGTCCCTCTTTGTCGAAATTGAGTTTATGTCCGTTTTCGCTCATCCAGCCGGTTTGTCTGGCGGGATTTCCTACGACAAGCGCGTATGGCTTTACCTCTTTTGTAACAACCGCTCCGGCGCCGATAAATGCGTAACGTCCTATGTTATTGCCGCATACGATGGTTGCGTTTGCTCCTATTGTCGCCCCTTTTTCTACAATTGTGGGAGCATATTCGTGTTTGCGGACAACCGCGCTGCGCGGATTAATAACATTGGTAAAAACCATTGACGGACCTAAAAAAACATCGTCTTCGCATATAACGCCGGTGTAAATAGATACATTGTTCTGCACCTTTACATTTTTGCCCAACCTCACATCGGGCGATATAACAACATTTTGCCCGATATTGCAGTTTTCGCCTATTTCCGAATCTTTCATCACATGGCTGAAATGCCATATCTTTGTCCCTTTTCCTATCGTACAGCCCTCGTCAATCACGGCTGTTTCGTGTGCAAAATACTCTTTTCCCATTTTAAAATAACACCAAAAAAGTTTAGCCCATTTACTACTCGTTCGAAAATATAGTAGCAGTGGTTGTTTATATATTATTCTATTTCATTCTTATCGGAATCTCTATGTTAAGAATCCAAACACCGTCTTGGAAAGATTTTATTGTAATATCCATAAATGTTTTTCCACTGTTAGTAAGTTTTCCTAATGTAATTCTATATTGTTTCATGGACATTTTATACAAGTCTTCCATACTATAGGATAGATCTTCAATGTCCTCTGGTTCAGCAAATTCCCAAATATACCCTTTCCAAGCCTCTTGAAGTGCATTTGTATTAGTTTCTACGTTAACGGTATTTTTAAAGTTTAATGTTTGATAATTGTCTAAGACAAATGTGTTTGTTTCTGCATGATACGTAATCATGTTAAGTATTGCCAACTTACCATTTGATTTAAACGAAATGTTATTATTAGAGTATATGATTTCAACTATTTCTGTTTGACTTGATAAAAGCTTCATATTGTTTGCAAAACTTTCAAGTTCAATTAACTCCTTTTCCGACAAAATTTTATTTTTAGGATATTTTGCTTTTTGATTATTCCTTTTTTTCTCAAAATAAGTATTAAACGCAGCCATATTCTCTGCAAATGCTTTTTGAAATTTTGCCATTAATTCTGTTTGACGAATAGTTACTTCTACACTATCAAGTATTTCAAACTCTATTTTTTCTTCCGGAAGTAGCCTCTTTATTTCTATATCGTAATTCTGAGAAAATACAGGAAAAAATGTGACAGTTAAAAAGAATATTCCAAAAGAAATTTTTAAAAATTGTGTTTTCATTATTCTATATTTTTGCTTTATGACATCATGCAAATATGTGTTTATTTTTTGTGCGTTTTTTTAATTTAACAGACTTTAAATAAATTATTTATTAAAAAAATCTAAAACGGCGGCGGCAATATATTCAAGCTGTTCCTGCTCCATCTCCGAGTGCATTGGCAGCGAAATTACCTGCTTGCACAGTGCTGTCGTTACGGGAAAATCGGTTTCCCCATAGCCGAGATATTTGTACGCCTCCTGCGTGTGCAGCGGAGAGGGATAATATATCATCGCAGGAATATTTTTCGATTCCAAAAACTTTTTCAGTTCATCCCGTCTGCCGTCTTTTACTTTAATGGTATATTGATTAAAAATATGCGTTGAAAAGGGCATTCTCGCAGGTGTTTCAATCTGTGGCGATGCAGCAAGCGCCCTGTCGTAAAAATCGGCGGCACGGCGGCGGACGTTATTAAATTCATCGTGATACTTTAATTTAATCCTTAGAATTGCCGCCTGAATAGTATCGAGCCGTGAATTAACGCCGATGTCGTCATAATAATATCTGACTTTCATGCCGTGGTTGGCGATGCTTCTCAGTTTTTTTGCAAGATTGTCGTTGTTTGTATATAACGCGCCGCCATCGCCGTAGCAGCCAAGATTTTTGGAAGGGAAAAACGATGTTGCGCCTATATCTCCAATGGAGCCTGCTTTTTTAACGGACTTATCGCCAAAAATAAAATCGGCTCCCGTAGCTTGGGCAACGTCTTCTATCACATAGAGATTGTGCTGTTTGGCTAAATCCATTATACCCTTCATGTCGGCGCACTGACCAAAAAGATGTACCGGCATGATTGCTTTAGTTTTGGGCGTCAGGGCTTTTTCTATACTTTCAACCGTTATGTTGAACGATACAGGGTCGGGGTCAACCAAAACAGGCTTTAATCCTTTCAAGGCGATAGATTCAACGGTGGCGATGAACGTGAAATTTGAGGTAATAACCTCATCGCCGGCTTTTAATCCGAGAGCCGTTAGGGCAAGGGTAAGCGCGTCTGTTCCGTTTGCGCACGAAACAACGTGTTTTACGCCGTTGTATTTCTGAAGCTCTTCCTCAAACAGAGCCACTTCGGCTCCTTTTATAAAAGCTGTTGATTCGAGAACGCATTTGATGGCGGAATCAATTTCAATCTTGATCTTTTCGTATTGCGCCCTAAGATCGGACATCTCTATTTTTCTCATATAGCTTGTATTAAATTACAATTGCCAAAGGTAGTGTTTTTGACCGATTTTTTGAAACAAATCGCGAAAATCAATTACGGACTTAAAAAATTGGTCATGTATTAAGCGACTGTTTTGAATTTCAAAAAAACGGCATTATTAAGATAATCGGAATTTGATTAATTGTAATTGAAAACTATTTTAAGATTTGCTTCTTTGGTTTTTTCAGTTTCTGATAAAGTTTTAATATTGCGCAGTAAATTATTAAATGTTGAAAGATATGTTAGTTTTCTGTTCAGTATGCTGCCGATAAGCCGTTTATAGTGATCGTTGAAAAACAGCGGAACGCCACTAACCATTCTTATAACTTCATAAATTAACTCGCCCTCATAAACCATTTTATTATCAAACTCTTCCCCAGGAAGTATTACGCCGTTTTTTACAAAATAATTACCGGCACATTCTTTCATATGCTACCATCTTTTTGTAGTAATCAAAACAGCGCCGTTAACTCCTGCGCTGCCATAAAGAATAGCCGCGTTTGCTGATTTAAGAACGGTAATGCTTTCGATAAACACTGTAAAAATAATATTTTGTTCTTACAAGTGCAATATTATTATTTTTTTTGTCATTTAATACCTTCATACGAACTAAGACCATCATCGGTAATAGTCCAATAGCTGTATGAGCCGATTGTTTTGCGGGAATAACTCATTCTCTTGCCATTAACCCATGTGGGTGTAACAAGCAATTTATCTATTGATTCGTCAATTTTTATCACTTTGCCGTCTGCAAGGTTTAGCGATACTGTTACCTCTTCGCCTGCCCATTTGCTATTGGGGGCTGTTGTAAAATAATCGTCAATAAAAACTGTGTCGCCGACAATTTGGTAGTTATAATCAATCTTTTGCGCTTTATTAAACGCTGTTTTTGCATTGCTCCCATGAGCCGATTTTCTGATTGTTATGCTTTCCTGATTATCGCCGGCTCTTTGTATAAAGAGCCTCGGACTGATATGCAACTCCTTATTTTCGTTGTCAATAAGCATATAATGGGTGTCAATCCTGAAAGGCAGCATATTATCGAGCGCTGTATCTGAAATCCTGTTTTTCCCTGCAATGTAAAGAGTATCGGGGACTCTTTGCATTGGTGTCTGTTCTTGAGAAAACGAGTGCCGGGCAAACGAAATACCTTCATTAAATATCAATAATCCCAACACTGTTGCCGATACAATCCATACAACCAACAAACTCAAACTTACTAATCCGTCCTTTGCCTTAAACCAGAATATCATTTTTATACCCCAGTATATCAGCGCCATAAGCGGCAACCAAACTACTATTGTGCTGAAAGTCATTATCCATGGATATAATGACGGGGTAATGATAAATTTCATGAAATCGGGTAAATAACCTAATGTGATTTCTGAAACATCAAGAAAAAACGCTTCGGGAATTTTAAAGAAAAATATAAACAAAAATGAAAGCATAATTACAAAACCTGCTGTAACAAAGGATATTCCAACAACTATCAGGCATACTCTCACAAACGCATACAGAACGCCTGTTATCGTTCCGCACATCTCGTTTACGGCAACTCCTATTCCCGAACTTCTGTAATGTCCTCTGTTATAATAATATTCGCCGCCACGCATCTCTCTCTGCCGCTCTTCGCTCTCTTCATATTGCTCAAAATCTGCGGGATTTCCGATAATTGAAATCATTGATTTTACATTTTCAAGGGTAATCACCCCATTCGCTCCCTTTTGCGAGTTGAATATTTCGGCTATCCGCGATTCAATGTCTTCAAGCGTTTCATTTCCTTCATTAGCTCCGCCAAGACGAATATTAATGATCTGCAAGTAGTTGCGTAAAACCTCGTATGCTTTTGCATCAATTTTGAAAAGCATTTCGGCAAGACTGATATTTAATGTATTGTTCATATTTTTTAGTTTTTATTTACCGGTTCTTATTTTGTTTACAGCTTTCACCAATTTCAGCCATGATTTGTCTAAATTCGACAAATATGCTTTCCCTAAATCCGTGAGTTCGTAATATTTACGAGGAGGTCCCTGCTGCGACTCTTCCCACCTGTAGCTAAGCAGCCCTGCATTTTTTTGCCTCATCAGAAGCGGATACAAGGTTCCTTCAACCACTATTATAGCGGCTTCTTTCAGTTCTTTGATTATGTCGCTGGCATAGCAGGAGTTTCTGGAAAGAATAGACAAGATGCAATATTCCAGAATGCCCTTGCGCATTTGTGCATTTGCGTTTTCTAAATTCATAACGTTTTGTTTTTATGACGGTTAAAACTTCATTTTTTTTCTTACCTCATTAAATTCTCTCTTCACGGTTTCTTTTATGTTGTGAATATTCACAGGTTCGCCGTGCATTTCAATTCTTTGAGTCGTTGTTCGCGCTTCGGGAAGAGCTATATATAATATAATGTATATCAGCGCTCCCAAGCCTCCTGCAAATATCAGCGCGACAAAAATTACTCTGGCTACCACAGGGTCTATATCCCAATAGGCTCCTATTCCGGCGCAAACGCCTCCGATGATGCGATTTTCAGGATCGCGGTACAGGCGATGATAACCGGGCGAAGAGAACTTGTCCTTAGCCGTTTTCTTGTCGTTTTCAGAAATATCTTCGGGCGTTCCCATTACCGATATTGCCTGCAAAACGTCTTCAATGGTTATCACCTGTTTATAAGCCGTTAATTTAGCTCGGAATATTTCCGAAATTCGGGCTTCAATGTCCAAAAGTATCTCCGAACAGCTTTCTTCCGCGGCAAAATGACGTTCGAGACTTCTCAGGTATCCTTTTAATTCGACATAAGCGTCTTCATCAATGTTAAAAGAATATCCTCCCAGATTGATGTTTACTGTTAATTTCATAGTTTTTCAATTTTTTTATTACCATATTATACAATCAATATTTTTTTGCAAAGATATAAATAATATTTTATACTATGTAATACATGATACTGTTTTTTGAAAAATAATCTTATATTACTCTCCACATCGGTTTTATAGCGGAAAATTTAATCCGGCTACTCCCATCGGGCATCTTCCTCAAATGTTTATCGCTCAACAAACGTATATCTGCGTACGCAAGTACGGTAATGTATAATAAGACTAAATCGTTACCCATTGAAAAAAAACAGTGAATTATATGACGGCAGTTGCCTTGTGTGACTGACGGTGCGTGAGCTATGTATAAAAACGTATCTTTACCTGAAAATTTTAGGTGATGCCAAAGATAGGGAAGTTGTCGGATTATGTTGCGTTAATGCCTTCTAAACCCGGTATATACCGGTTTATTGATGCTTTGGGCGCTGTGTTATATGTGGGAAAGGCGAAAAACCTTAAGAAAAGAATCGCTTCATATTTTTCGCGCAACCAGCCGGGAAAGACGGAAGTGATGCTCAGGCGGGCTGTTGCGTTGGAACATGTTGTGGTTGAAAGCGAATCTGACGCGCTTTTGCTTGAGAATAACCTCATTAAAAAACATCTGCCGCGCTATAATATTCTTTTGAAAGACGATAAAAGTTTTCCGTGGATTTGCATAAAATCCGAGCCGTTTCCAAGAGTGTTCAGCACGCGCAGTATAATTAAAGACGGCTCTGTATATTATGGTCCCTACGCTTCGATTGTAATGTTAAAAACGTTAATAGAGATGTTCAGGCAAATTTACAAGCTGAGAACATGTTCGCTAAATTTAACGGAATCAGATATTTCTGCCGGCAAATTTAAAGTATGCCTTGAGTATCATCTTAAAAATTGCAGGGGGGCGTGCATCGGTTTGCAGAGCGAAGACGATTATTTGGCTTCAATCAATGACATACGCGATATTCTTAAAGGAAACATTTCTTCGGTAATAGATCATCTGAAAACCGAGATGATGAATCTTTCTTCGGACATGAAATATGAAGAGGCTCAGGCAATTAAAGACAAAATTGATATATTGTCGGGCTTCAGAAGTAAATCGGCAATAGTTAGCCCCAATGTTAAAAATGTTGATGTTTTCGGCTATACCCGCGAGGGCGAATATGCTTACGTTAATTATCTTAAAGTTGTTGAAGGCTCTGTTGTGCAAGCATTTACGTTGGAATTAAAAATAAGGCTTGAGGAGGAAAAAGAATCTATTTTAGCTTCGGCAATAACCGAAATACGAGCAAGAGTTGGAAGCGATTCGCCCGAAATTATTGTTCCGTTTAAACCTGATATTCAATTAAAAAGCGTAAAATATACTATTCCGCGAGCCGGCGAAAAACTTAAACTTATCGAACTGTCGGAACGCAACGCAATCTATTATAAACTTGAACAGAAAAAGCGGCGAACCGACAGGTTGAAACCCCGCGAGCGTACGGGCAGAAGCCTTGAGAGGCTGAAAAACGACCTGCACATGTCTGATTTACCGGTTCATATAGAGTGCTTTGACAATTCTAATATCATGGGAACCAATCCGGTAGCGGCGTGCGTAGTTTTCAGGAACGGCGAGCCGAGCAAAAAAGAGTATCGCCATTTCAATATTAAAACGGTTGAGGGTGCGGACGATTTCAGTTCGATGGAGGAGATAGTTTTCAGGCGTTACAGGCGTATGCTCGATGAGAAAAATCCACTGCCGCAGTTGGCAATCATAGACGGAGGCAAAGGGCAACTCTCGTCAGCCATGAAAAGCGTTGATAAACTTGGACTTAGAGATAAAATTACCGTTATCGGCATTGCAAAAAAACTTGAGGAGATATATTTCCCCGGCGACAGCGTCCCAATTTATCTCGACAAAAATTCTATAAGTCTTAAAATAATTCAGCGTTTAAGAAACGAGGCACACAGGTTTGGAATAACTTTTCACAGAGACAAGCGGTCGGCGGCAGCGTTAAAATCGGAGTTGGACGAGATTAAAGGAATAGGGGCAAAAGCAAAAGAGAGCCTGTTAAAACGCTTCGGCTCAGTTGAAAAGATACGCGAAGCCTCGCCCGATGAATTGAGGGAAACCGTAGGCGCAAAAAAAAGCGAACTGCTGCTGGAATCGTTTAAAAATAAAATATAATTGGGTGCAGAAAGTTGATAAATATATATTTGTTCAGCAATTATATTGCACTTATACCAAATAAGACGAGTCTGCCAAAAAACTTTGACCCTAAAAAGAAAATGCCCCATGAATGCCAAGCATAGAGTGGGAATGATTTTTAGCCCATGAATAGTCGATAGCCGGACCTAAATGGAACTTTTCCCAACGAAATAATTCATATACAACTTCAAAATGAAGCGAAAATAAAGTATTTTTCCCCGACTCGGCATTGTCGGAATTACCGTGATTTAAAAACTTAATTCCCGGCAATACGCTGAAACTGAAATGGTCAAATGGTTCGTACTTAACTCCGGCGGCAAACGTCCAGTGAGAGCCGTCTAACCGCGCATATTCAACGCCTCCGCCAAACGACCAGCTGCTGTAAGGAGAGATAGCCCGAAAGTAATCAATATGAACGGTTTCGCCCCATTCTTTGTGATCGGGAGAATAAAGCGCTCCCGCGCTTATTCCGATTTCGTTGTACGGATAACGCTCAGGGTGTTTCGGAGGAACCGGACAATTACACGGCAGTGCTTGAGCGCTTGCGTTTACATAGAAAAGCGTAAATAACAAAAGCGTAGTAAATGATTTGGTAACTGTTTCTGTTTTCATCGTTAATTGCATTTAATAAACTTATTTCGTGATGTTTTGAGCACATTCAACGCTTCTCTTTTAATCTTTACAACAATTTTGCCTCCGGTATTAATTGGCTCGCCGTCTATGTGCATTCTTGTTTCGCGGGTTTCTATCACAATCTCCTTATCGGTTTTAATCTGTTTTACAAATTTAAATCTGTTTATTCGTTTGGTAAACAGCCTGAAAACAAGAAGAGGTCCAAAAATTTTCGGAAAAGGCTCTATAAGAATCAGATTAATAATTCCGTCATTTGGTTTGGCGTCAGGAGCTATGAATGCGTTGTTTCCAAATTGGCGGGTGTTGGCTACTGTTA
>Ga0099364_10005899_pt1 | contig 18005 bp, 19 predicted proteins | sample TergutTh196P3_FD_73070 | JGI IMG/M metagenome (GOLD analysis project Ga0099364, IMG submission 73070) | Microcerotermes parvus P3 segment gut microbial communities from Pointe-Noire, Republic of the Congo - Th196 P3 | ecosystem: Host-associated > Arthropoda: Insects > Digestive system > Gut ...
TTAAAGCCAGTTTAACCGGCCACATGGGGAGGTTTGACGTGGCGATAGACGGGGAACCTGGGGGGAAGTGGGTGGGGGGGGGGGGATGTTTCCAAAATCGCCGAATTCGTCCACAAAAGAATAATCCCCCCTGCTATTCTGATGCCGGATTCCAGGGCATATTGTTATTCAATTGATAAAGTGATATAATTATAACAAGCTTTCAAGGAGGAAACGCAATGCAAAGAATAGAAAAACCCTCGCGAATGAACTGGTTTGAAATAATGGAAACCTATCCCGATTTATGGGTGGGAATTAGGGATGTTTCGTGGGAAAAAGGCGGCGGCACGGTGGAATCGGCGGTAGTCGAGTATATTGATGGCAGCGGCGGGAGCCTGACGGATATGCAAGTCAGTTCGGGCGGCGACCTCATCGCGGTTTACACCACCCCCGACAATGTATTGCAACTGGGTATGGTCGAGGTGATGTGATGAGGCAGTTCACGCTTAAACTGGACAGGGTATACAAAAGGCCATTGATATATTTTGGCGATAATAACATGAAAGCATTGTTGGACACCGGAGCATTTTACCCCATTTGGACGCAGCCTACATATATTTTAGAGAAACTGAACGCTGTGTCATGCGGTAAGAAAATAAAGTTCAGCTTGACGACAAAAATCACGCTTTTAACGTCGATATTCCGGCAGATGAAAGTAATATCAGAAACTTGAAAATAGTTGAAAATAATGGCATTTTTGACGTGCTTTGTCAATCAGATAGGACTGCGGTCTTGTAGCCGCCCGCTTGAAGGAATCCGGTGTACGGTTTTTGTTGACACTGTGGTTTATTAGGATGATATAAAAAAAGCCGTCCTGACCCTTCCGTCTTGCATAATTCTTAAATGATTACGAAATTTCCCCAAATACCCCACCACGGGTGTTCTCTTGTGTCGGGGATGTTGTGTATAATGACATAAAGATTACGCCCACGCGTTGCGCGGGAACATCCTTGCGGGGCTCGCATCGACCGACTATGGAGGACTAGATATGGCGACAAACCCTGATTGGAAAGTTCTGGCCATGACAGCGCTGGGCGTTTTTCTTTTGCTGCTGGGAGTGGCCGTGTTGATTTTGGGCCACACAAGCATTGTCACCCCGGCGGCGCTTAAGGCCGGAGACAAGGTGGGCATCGTCGCCCCCGCCAGCAATGCCTCCGAGGAGCGGTTGGCACTGGCGGTCGAATTATTGACGGAGCGGGGTTTTAACGTCGTCGTGTCCGAAAACATAATCTACGAGACCGAATACGGGGTGGGCGACGGCAGCGAGCAGATACGGGCCGATGCCTTCAACGCCCTTGCGCGTGACCCGGAGATAAAGGCGATAATTTGCCTGCGCGGCGGCTACGGCTCCATGCATATTCTGCCGCACATTGATTATAAGGCTCTGCGCAAGAACAGGCCGGCCATCGTCGGCTACAGTGACATCACCGCCATGCAAGCGGCCATCCTTCAAAAAGCGCGCCTCGTGACCTTCCATGGGCCGATGCTCTCGTCGAACTACGGGCAAGACGAAGCCTTTGATGTCTTGTTTGAAATGCTGATGGAGCCAAAGGCCCCCTTTACACTGGCGAACATAGACGGCACGGCCTTTTCCGTGCTCAATGAAGGGGTGGCCAAGGGGCGTATCGTGGGCGGCAATCTGACCCTCATTAGATCGCTGATGGGTACGCCCTACGAGGTGGACTTAAAGAATAAAATTCTGTTCATTGAGGAACTGGACGAGGCGCCGTACCGCTTGCACCGCGACCTGTGGCAGTTGAGGCTGGCGGGCAAGCTGGATGAGCTGGCCGGCGTGGTAATCGGCGATATCTTGCCGGACAAAGAGTACGAGGAACCCGATATTTATTTCCATGTCCTTTCCGATGCCTTGAAGGGCTTGGATGTGCCGATAATCTATGATGTGCGGGCCGGGCACGACGATGACCCATTGACCATCCCCATCGGTGCGATGGTCCAGATTGAGGGGGATAGGGTGATGGTGTTGGAGAAAGTGGTGCATTAAAGGATAATCCAAGAAACCCAAGAGGGGAAGCCATCGTCGGCTTTCTCTTTTTTTTGTAGTTCCAACACCGTTTACCCCGAAAAGTCCACGTTTACGCCAAGTCTGTTGTTTTTTGCGCCGTGAATGTGTACGATGAATAGCAACGGATTGATCCTGGGAATAAGAAAGGTAAACGTAGAAATGAGGAAAGTGATAAAACTTTTCGCGCTTACGGTCTTACTCTGCATGGGCGTTGTCGCGGCGGGCTGCGCAAAGCCGACGGCGGAAAACATTCCCCGGGAGGAACTGGACGGCCGTAACGTGATTGATGCTGTATTCGCGACATATGACAGCGCGCGCGTGGAGACAAATTTCTACGGGATGAACGGGGAAGATGCCTCCCAATCCACGGTATATGTCAAGAGAAACGGCGCCCTGACCGTGAGCACCTATTTCAGTACGGAAAGCGGGTATACGTATGGGTATACGGTTGAACCCGACGCGGTATATTTCTATTATGACGATGAAAGCTATGGGAAATACGTCTTTTTCGGCGACGGATACTTTGAGGAATATTACCTGCCCTATATCACCGATACGATTTTGCCCACACCAATGTTTATTGAGAGCAACGTGCTTGTTTCCGATTCCGAAAAAGACAATGTCCGCACGCTAGTCTACCATGCGGACGTCGCGGATGTGGAGTATGCCCAAGAACTCTACGGATACCAAAGCGGCGTGCTGGAAAGCAGCTATATCTATGACGCGAAAACCGGTCTGCTGCTGGCTGAACGCTATACCGTGAACGAGGATGGCGCGACCACGCTGATTTGCGAGCGGGCGCTAACCTACGGTCAGGACGACGCGTTGGCGGAGCCGGATTATGTGGCATGGACAAAGGATGTGAGCGAAGCGCGGACGCTGCGGATAATCATGTGGGACGGACGTGAATTCACCCATGTTTTGGGCAAGGACGCGGGGATTGTACCGCTTACGATGGAAGAATACGAGTACTTCGCAGACCCGACGTTTACCGTCCCTTACAGTGGACCCAGTGAAGATTCCCCGGAAGAAACGGTTATATATATAAAGCAGCCGGATGCGGAGAGTTGAACGACACTCCACTCCGTGGAGACTATGAAAAAGATTCTTCGGGTCTGAAGACCCTCAGAATGACAAAATAGGGTGAGTGTCATTCTGAGCGAAGCGAAGAATCTTGGAGAGGAACAGGTAGAAATGGAAAACAAACAAATGGACGTAAGCGCCGAATCGAAGCAAATAAGCGAAGCGGATCTGGGACAAGTTTCGGGGGGATGGAGCGAAAACCGCTACGATCCCAACATATGCGGCAAGCTAAGCTCTCCGCGCTCGGAATGTCGCAACGTGATGCTCACCGAAAACATCGCCCTCTTCGACCGTTGGTGCGATCATTTCCGGGTGAGCGACACTTGGACTGAAATCATAGACGGGTACAAAAGAAAACTCAAAAAAACCAGTTGCGCGATGAACGGCTTTCCTGCATACACGGAAATCATAGAGTGATGGTTGATAGAGCGGCACGAGTTAAAATGAGGTAGTGTAAAACGGTTTATGCTTTCCACTGACCCCCGCGCAAAGCGCGGGTTGACCACCGAAAGAAAGGAAAACGCATGGAGCAAATCAAAGCGATGTTAGAAACGCTGGCGACGGACGACGCATTTGCGCCCTTGTTGCGAAAGCTGGCCAAAAGCGGCGATATCGCCGCGGAGGTTGTCACCTTGGGTGCGCGAAAGGGCTTCCATTTTACCGAAGCCGATTGGCGGGCATACGCGGACTGGTGCGACTCTATCCCCACAGAGAAACCGGCCAGACAGCCACTGACGGAAGAAGAACTGGAAAGCGTCGCCGGTGGGCATGGAGCGATAATAGAGAAAAGCAGCCCGGATTGCTGGTTCTTCGCTTCGGGTGACGCGGAGTTCCGGGACGAATACTTGCGTAAAAAGTGCAAGCAATTTTGTTGCTGCGTGGTCAGACCTTGGGGGGTGGCGTATTTTTGCCGTTGCCATGATACGTACAGATGCAAAGATACCTGGCATCTCGCGAAAGACTGCGTGAACTGAGAGGCGCGGCGTAAGGCCGTATTGAAAAAAAGGTGAGATTGCGGGTCGAGCCCGCAATGACAAATCTCAAAGAAAGGAAGGAAAAATGGAGACAAACAAGGAAACGAAAACAATCAACGAAGAAGAACTGGAGCAGGTCGCCGGTGGCGTCGGCGACGGGGAGCAGTGCTATTTTCATCCCCACGCACAAGGCACTGGTTACGGCGAGAAACAAGGAGCGGATCCGTCGTATATCTGGATGAAGTGCTCATACGGCGGGCTGGGTTGCAAAGGCTGCGCCTGCCACGGGAGGAATCACTGTGTCGATTGCTGGCACAAGGTTGAGACGAGTACGAATGCGCCGCTGCTGCCGAAAGGCTTCGCGAACCACAACCTCAAGAACTTTACCCCTGATTACTCGACACCGACGTTACCATAAAGGAAGTAGTGTAAAGTGATTTATGAAAAGTAGGGGCCGATGCCCACATCGGCCCGCAGAAAAAGGAGGATATGATAATGAAAGAAAAAAATAACAATACGGAAATGGCGCAGAAAGGCCGTGAAATATCGGAAAACGACCTAATTGATATAGCGGGCGGGAACAGTGAAGGAGAGTGTTATTTTGTCCATAAGCCGGGGGGAAAGATCCGCAGCTTCGACGGCCGGACGGAAGCAGAGTGTGACTCGAACTGCAGCATGGGCGGCAGTAAAAACTATGTGTACTGCGCCTGCCACAATCATCCCGATGGCATCTGCATCAACAGGTGGCACACGGTTTCGGTAAACGGCAGTCCTACCCCCGCCCATTTCAAGGGGCACGCTAAATGGTATGGTTGATAAATCTCAAAGAAAGGAAGCAAAAAAATGAACGAAAACAACGAAACGAAAACAATCAACGAAGAAGAACTGGAGCAGGTCACGGGCGGCGTCGGTGCCACCTGGGACTGTTGGTTCGATGGTGGAGGTTCAAAGTGGACGGCAGAAGACGGAATCAAACCGGCAGGATTTGAGTTTGGCAGTGTGGCTTGCCGGCGAGACAGTTGCTTTAATGGATTGACACAGTGCGCCTGTCACGGGACAGACCGCTGCGTGGGCAAGATGCACAAAATGGATAAGCCTTTCGAGGACGAGGGTGGTGGCCCTGGCGCCGGCATCATGACATTCAAAAGTGCGCCCTACCCTCAGCATCAATACAATCATATGGCAGCGTGCGTGTGGTTCTTGTCAAAATGAGCCGGGTGGGCCGCGAACCTGCCGGCCTGACGCGAATCAACAGGAGGCTAAAGGGCCTCCTGTTTTTGGTCGATATAAATATATGGTATGTCTAGGCGACAAGGAGGTCGATATGAAAATACACGCTGCTACATATATAGATTATTATGCAACGAATATGACCAAAGCCCCGGAAGCGCCGTCGGATACGCCGAAGCTTGCGCCAGAAACGCCGGTGGACACGGTCGAGCTGTCGGCGCAGGGCCTGGAAAAGGAAAAAGAAAGAATCGCAAAGGTGGAGCCCGCCACACAGGATATAGGTGCCTTGCAAAAGCAGATGGAACAGATACGCGAGCAGAGCGAAGGTGCCGCCGAGGGCTGGAAGGTTTACATCAAATGTCTGCGTATCGCCATGCGTATCATCAGTGGCGACAATGTGCCCGAGATAGACCATCAGTATCTGGCGAAAAACGATTCCGAGCTATACGGCAAAGCGATGTCCATGAAGGTGCACAAGCAAGACCCCGAGGATCTGGACAGTATTTCCGACGAGGATGACGACAAAAAAAGTGGCAGCGAGGATGAGAATGGTGCTGCCGAGGGCTTGGCCAGTGCGAGTTTAGGGTCTGTGGGGGCCGTCAGTGCGGCTCCGGATGGCGCAGATGCACCGGCTCCGGTAGATGGTGGGGTGGAGTAGCTAAACTGCCCAGGGCCGGAATCGAACCATAACGCTTACTCACAAAACCTTATAGAAAGGGGGTTTCTAGCATTGCCAAATAGCTAGGTCATACACTGGTCATACAAAGAGGCAGACGTTGCGCCTGCCTCTTTTGCTTGTGGTTCGGGATTTGCGGATTGCCCTGTTGTGCTGTTTTATGGCAGCGAGGGTTAGGAAAAGCCAAATTTCAACCGCAATAATTAATTATTTCGTCATATTACGGCGTCCAGCCCGCATAGGGGGCGCGACCCTCTGATTTACCGTGGCGGACATAATGACCATACAGGGCTTCATAATCGGTGCCAAACACAGCGACCACATCGGGGTTTTGGGCGGCATAGTATGCAGGGTCAAAGCCCGTGACAAACAGAGTCGAGACATAGCCGACGGTGCTGTCGGTGTATTGCACCTTGTACCACCAGCGGTTGACTTGTTCGATCACATTTATCGGGTGGCCTGTTTTGTAGCCGCCGATGACATCGTTGCTCATCCCCGCGCCGGAGCGGACGTTCAAAGGAGTCGTGGCGACATAGTTGGAGGAAGAAGGGGCGGCGGTGGCGGTGGGAGTATTACCTGTTCCACTGGTAGCAGTAGCACCATCTACCACAACTATACACCAAGCGTATGATACCTGTTTAAGAGGCTCAACATAAACATAAGGCTGATTAGAACTAAGCACTACTTCTTCTCCGGGAGCCACCTTACGAAATGGCGTTAATTCACGCTTACCCTCATAAATTACATCTACAGGGTCGTTAAGGAGGTCTCCTTCAAAAGTAAATCTTCCTGGCCAATACCATAATTCATACTCAGCAGTAGATGTCAGGACCGCTCCATCACTTACAACTACAAGTACTGCCTCGTTTATTCCATCCCAACTAGTTGCTCCATCCTGTCTAGTCACAACATTAGTTATAGCGACTCCTACGTCCAAACTGGTGATTGACGCATACGCCGGCACGCCCACCCCCAACGTCAGCACCAAAGCCAGTGCCAGTGATAAAACTTTTCTTTTCATTTCCTTTCTCCTTTCGTTATACAACTGTAAATGTAACTCGCGTCAATAAAAAGCATAGCCTATTTTAGGCTATATGTTAATAGCCTATTTTCGTCTATGGCATAATAAGGAGGTGATGGATAATGAGGTTCTGTGATGTATGAGCGAATCCGTGACTTGCGAAGTGATAAAGCCCTGTTTCAGAAAGACGTGGCCAATTATTTGAGTTGCAGTCAGCGTGTTTACAGCCATTACGAATGTGGAAATTTGGATATACCGACCGAAGTTCTAATCAAGCTCGCCGATTTCCACGACACTACCACTGATTATATTCTTGGCCGCACCGACATCTACGAGCCCTTGCCTAAAGCGATGAAATAAATACTGGAACAAAAAAAACCTCTACTGTTGTTTTAACGAGCCGGGGCATTGACAGGACTGGCAAAAAAGACGATAATGGGTGAGCCAGCGGCAGCAGTCCCTTGACAACATAATAGGCTTAGCAAGGCAGCCGAGCAGGCGGCGACCTACCCTTCCGGCTTTTCAGGAAGGAGGGTTTATTATGACCCATTATGAAGTAATATCAATATCGTTGAATCTTGCAATACTCATTGTCACATATTGGCATTATCGGGAGGTAAGAAAAAGCCGCCCTGGATCTGGCGTGATGTAGGCGGCTTGCTCTTTAGCAACTCATTGTCGCCGGACGGGTAGGTGAGCTACCTTTCGGCTGTCTTGCTAAGTCTATTATACCATGTCAGTGCGGGGTGTCAAACACTTTTTTACTGCTGCCGCTTGGCTTTTTTCCACCTGCTGTCAACTCCACTGATATAAGTGGAATGATGCTATCATATGCGTACCCATGGTGAGCGGGTACCCCTGTATTCACGGAATACCCCAGGCAGCGGAGGTAGAGGGGGGCGTGAGGCGCGACTGGATTTCCTTTGTACTGCCCAGAGCCGGAATCGAACCTTACGGCAAACCAAAAAATACTGAAAGAAAGGGATTTCCCGGCACTTCCGATGTAAGGTACATACAAATAACATACGAAAAAGGCTGATACGGACGGTCAGCTTTTTCGTTGCCGACTGGAGCTGATTGCTCCGGTCGGTGGCACACCGTATTTATCCGACTTCTATATGACACACAACAACACATAAGAAAACGCAAAGCAAGGACATTTCATCAGGCCGGCAAATAAAAAAGCGGCCAGGGTTTTAACGCCCCGACCGCCGGTTTGGTTTAAGTGCTTTCCCCTATCTTCATGGTGCCGTGGCTGTTCACCTTTCCGCTTGTGCCGTACATTTTGCGTATCTCGTCAAGGTCGTAATCCCTGTGGCTTCTCTTTTTGTAATCTTCGGGTTTCAGATACCAAGCGACTTTTTTATTATGCCACCTGAACCGCAATGCTTTCAACTGCTCCTTGTAAGTTTTTGTGTTGCCTGTGACCCAGACGAAACAGCCGATGACCTCGATAATGATGCCGTCCATCTTCATCAGCTCGGCGATTAACTTTTTGAAGCTGTCGGCGGTTTCCCCGCTGTCACTCGTTGCGGTATAGGTATCGCCGTCTTTGGTCTTGTGAATGTTTTTCAGTTTCGGGAAAAGCCTGTCGTACTCGTTGTTGATGGCTGACATGGTTTCATGGTCGCCGCCCCTGTCTGGATGGTGCATCATCGCCAGTTTGCGGTACATGGCTTTCAGTTCTTCCAGTGTTTCGGGAGTTGGTACGAAGTGATTTGATTTTTTCATAAGTTTTCCGCTCCTTTGCGTTTTATTAGCCTTTCTGGCTTGCAAAGTCTCTCACGTCGGAATGAGGTTCTGTCAATCCCGAAGCCCGCAGGGTAAAAAAACTATTTTGCCAAAAAATAAAAACGCTATGGGTAGCGTGTCCTGGCAAAATAAATTTTTTAGGATTGACAGAGCCGATTGCAGACGTATACTGGAAAGACCAGAACGGATAATTCAGTAACCCCCACAAGCTATTTTTTTGACCCGCAGGGATTGGCATACAAAAAAGAAGGTCAAGGTATTTCTACCCGAAATGGAGAGAAAACAAGGCTTGACTGAATATATCGAATACACTTGCACATGGCGCGGTAAGGGCGGTTACACGGTAAAGCCAAATACAAAGGCAGACCCATGAAGTCTGCCTTTGCACATAAATGGATGTTATTCTTAAATTAATTTTAGCCATATGGCAGGACGAATCCCCGCATATAACGCACCCTTATCAGGAGGTGAAAAAAGAACCGTCCCCAATTCACATGCGATATATCTTTCGTTTCCCCAATTCACCCAGAGGTCAGGTTCAGCTCCCCTTTCAGGGCTTCTTGAAGCGTCCGGGAAAAATTGATGTTGGCCGCCTCGGCTCTTTGGTTTAGCCAAGAAGGGATATTGAGCGTTTTTTTCACTAACTTGTTTTCGTAGTAGCGCCGGTATGTATCGGTGTCCACGGATATCAATGTGGCGATTTCAGCCGCCTCGGTTTTGAGTTGCTTAATGTCGCTGGCTTCCGGTATTTTTTCCATGCCGTCTTCCATGTGGTATAAAGCCAGGCATAGAAAGTCCTCGGCCATTTCGATACATTCAGTGATCGTGTCGCCCTGCGTGGCTCCTCGTGCGATGTCGGGAAAGTGAACACAAAAACCTCCCTCGATTTCGGGGGTAAAAATGGCGGGATAAACATATTTCATAAAGCATCCTCCGTTCGTCTATCGTCATTGCGGGCGCACGGAGTGTAGCTCCGTGAGGATCCTGCAATCTCGTTTTCATAGTTCACTTTACACTAACCGTCGGGCAGTCATTTCAGGCCAAGGTCTTTCAGGATTCGTTCTTTTGTGCCTGTTTTTATCTCCCGTGATTGATGTCTTGGGATTTGTGCCTCCGCACCGGTCGCGGGATTTCGGTAGACATCGTGCTTTGCGCCATGTTCCCTAAATTTAATTCCCCGCTTTTGCAAATACCTGACAAACTCTGCAATCGTCATATTAGTGTCTCCCCACGAAACAGTCTAACACGTATAAAGCACGTAGTCAATAGGCGCAGGGTAAAAAAGCAAATAAAACAGGATTTTCTCAAAAAAACGTCACTATGCGTCACTAATTTAAGTAAAAGCAGGCCCCAAACATAAAAAAACCGCAAACCCCCGTAAACACAGGGGCTTGCGGCCGGAATCTCTCAGGTGCCTGGAGCAGAGCATCAAAAATCACCGGGAGAGAAAAGGTGAAAAAAGAACCGTCCCCAATTCACCTGCCGATAAAACTGGCATTCTTCCGGGTTGCTTAAGTCGCGCTAAAGCGCGACCGTGGAGGTTAGTATGGGAGAATATCTGAATCCGTCCGACGAGGATTTCCGCGAAAGTCTGAACTCGCAAATATACGTTGACAAGTCAGAACTTATCAAATATACGAATTCCGTCATCAGCACCAAGCAGAAATACGTGTGCTTAAGCCGCCCGCGGCGCTTCGGCAAGACAATGGCGGCAAGTATGTTATCCGCTTATTATAATCACCAGTTGGATGCCGAGGAACTGTTTGGTGACCTGAAAATCGCGAAAGCTCCTTCTTATGATGAGCATAAGAATAAATACAATGTCCTCATGTTGAATATGATCGAGTTCCTCGGTCGGTCAAAAACAGTGCCAGAGCTGATTGATAAATTGGAAAAGAGAATCATCCATGATATTTTGGGAGAATATCCCGATGTCTCTTGTTATGACAAGGATGACCTTGTTTATACCATGAGGGATGCGTACCGGGCGACAGGACGGAAATTTATCATCATCATCGACGAATGGGATTGCCTGTTCCGGGAGTATCAGGAAAAAACCGATGCCCAAAGGGAGTATCTCGATTTTCTGCGCAACTGGCTGAAAGACCAAAAATACATCGCCCTCGCCTACATGACCGGCATCCTCCCGATCAAGAAATACGGGCAGCACTCGGCCCTCAACATGTTTACAGAATACAGTATGACCGATCCGAGGGAGTTGGCACCGTTTTTCGGCTTCACCGAGGCGGAGGTCATGGATATTTGCGACACATCGCCGATGCCTTTCGATGAGGTGAAGGCATGGTATGACGGTTATTACCTGCATACCCCTTTCAACGATGAACCCCTTTCCATCTACAGCCCCCGCTCGGTCGTGGAATCGATGCGTAGTGGGTGTCTTAATAACTACTGGAACCAGACCGAGACATACGAGGCCCTGAGAATATATATCGAGATGAATTATGATGGGCTGAAGGATGCCGTCGTCACGATGCTGGCCGGCGGCAACATTGTCATTGACATTGACGATTTCACCAATGACATGACCACTTTCGATAACAAAGATGATGTCCTGACCCTGCTGGTACATCTGGGGTATCTAAATTATAGTCCTGTGGGGCGTTCAGTGGCCATCCCGAACAAGGAGGTCAGTGATGTATATGTCAGTTCGATCAAGAAAATCGGCTGGAATGAGGTCATGAAGCAGATAAAAAATGCCGATAAACTACTCCATGCCCTCTGGGACATGGATGCGGACATCGTTGCCAGAAGCATAGATGAAGCCCACAATGAGGTCTCCATCCTCCAGTACAATGACGAAAACGCATTAAGCTACATAATAAATCTCGCATTCTTCACGGCCAGGGAATACTATACCGTCATCCGTGAATTGCCATCCGGCAAGGGCTTCGCCGACATCTGCTTCGTTCCGAGAGCGAAGTTCGCCGACAAGCCGGCGGTGCTGATTGAGCTCAAATGGGATAAATCCGTGGAAGGTGCGCTGGCCCAAATCCAGTCAAAACAGTATGCCGGGGCACTCACGGATTATAAAGCAAATCTCCTCTTGGTCGGGATAAACTACGACAAGAAGGAAAAGACCCACGCATGTGAAATCGTGCGTTATATTGGGTGAGGGTCTTATGACTTAAGATAAAGAATAACGCCCGTTATATGAGCGTTATCTTTTTTGGCACATGGCCCGCAAACGTTGATTTTACGAGCTTTCCCTACGAAGCTCCCGGCCGGATTCGAACCGGCGACCTACGCATTACGAATGCGTCGCTCTGCCGACTGAGCCACGGAAGCATATATCAAGCTACTTGACACTATAACATTATACGGGCATTTTACTTTAATGGCAATTGTTTTTTAGCTTTGCTGTCTTTTGCGGCGCGAAAGGGCTCGCCAAATGCCCCGCTGCCGCCACCCTTAGCCTTTCCCTTGTCGTTTGCAAACAGGCGCGACAGCTCTTTTGCGGCCTTTTCCTCGGCGGCGGCAATCTCATCCATGACCCGCTGCTTGGCGGCAGCCTTACTTTTGGCCACTTCATCTTCCATGTCCCTTATTTCCTGATGGACCTTTTCCTCGGCGGCGGATATTTCCGCGCTGAGGCGTTTTTTTATCAACTCTTCCTGTTTGCCACGCCGGGTTTTAAGCTCCTTTTCGCTAAACGGCTGGCAGTTAAACACCGACAAAGATAAAGGAGCGGCATTCATCGTGAAGGAGTAGGGAAAATCATCAGCCGCTTCATCCTGCGTCGCGATCATTCTCTTATTTGTCTGGCCCGTGCCGCCAAAGCGGACATCGTCCGTGTTTATCAGTTCGCGGTATTTGCCCTCGCAGGGCACTCCTATCGTAAAGTGCTGCCCTACATTGGCAAAGTTGGCAACGATTATAAGCCTCTCCTCTTCTTTTTTGCTCATCCGCATGAAGGAGAGCATGCATTTTTCCGCCGAGATGCAATTTATCCACGCAAAGCCATCGGGATGGTCATCCAGGGCATAAAGCGCCGGATTGGCGCGGTAAAAGTCATTCAGCTCGCATACCAGGGTATTGAGTTTCAGGTGTTCCTCGTGTTCCAGCAGCGACCATTGCAGCTCACGTTTTTCGTCAAAATCGCGGAATTCGGCCATGTCCTGACCCATGAACAACAGCTTTTTACCCGGATGCATTATTTGATAGGCATAGCTTAAGCGTAGATTGGCGAATTTATCCTTCACATGGCCGGGCATCTTGCCTATCATGCCGGATTTGCCGTTTGTGACCTCGCGGTGGGAAAAAGCCAGCATGAAGCGCTCGCTGTAGGCATAAATCATGCTGAATGTCAGTTCGGGATGGTGATGGGCCCTAAAAAACGGATCCAGCTCTATATAGCGTAGATAATCATTCACCCAGCCATTGTTAAATTTTAGCGAAAAACCCATGCCCCCGTCTTTTATTTCATCTGTCAGGCGCGGCCAAGCACCATCTTCTTCGGCTATCATCAACACACCCTTGTTTCTCTTTTTCATGATCGCGTTTAGGTGCTTCAAAAACTCTATTGCTTCCAAATTTTCCCGGCCACCATAGATATTGGCAATCCACTCACCATCTCCTTTGCCATAATCCAAATAAAGCATATCACCGAGCTCGCCGATTTTCAGGCCATCCACATGATATTTTTCCACCCAATAGAGGGCATTTGCCATCAGGAAATTGGACACTTCCGGGCGGCCGTAGTTAAAAAGCAAGCAACCGTTATGGGGATGGCGGCCCTGCCGGGAATCTAAATGCTCGAACAGGCAACTGCCGTCAAACTGCGGCAGGGCAAAATCATTTTCCGCAAAATAGGCCGGCACCCAATCGAGGATGACGCCGATGCCGGCTTTATGCATCTCGTTTACGAAAAACATAAAATCGTCGGCCCCACCGTGACGCGCGGTCGGCGCGTAGTAGGCAAAGGTCTGATAACCGCGGGATGCATCCTCGTAGTGTTCCATTATGGGCATAAGTTCGACATGGGTATAACGCATTTTCTTCACATGATTTATGACCAGGGGCGCCAGTTCACGATAGTTTAGGTAACGCATGTTTTTATTTTCGTTTTTATCTTCTTTTTCTGCCGTGTCCTGCTTAAACGAGCCCAAATACAGCTCATAGACATTTATCGGGGCCTGCGGGGCCTGGCGCGACGGACGTATTGCCATCCATTCCGCATCGTCCCAGGCAAATTTTCTTATGTCACAGGCGATGGAGGCCGTATCCGGCCTAAGCTGCTGCCCAAAGGCGAAGGGATCGGTCTTTAAGCAGGTGAAGCCGCCTTTGACTTTAAGCTCAAACTTATATAGGTCGCCCGGCTTTACTGCGGGAATAAATATCTCGAAGATGCCGCTTTTAGCCCGTCTGTGCATCTGGTGGCTGCGGCCGTCCCAGTTGTTAAAATCGCCCACCACGCTGACCCGCAGTGCTTCCGGCGCCCAAACGGCAAAGTTCATCCCCGCCACCGCCTTGACGCTGCGCGGGTGGGCACCCAGTTTATCGTGGATGCGATAGTGAATGCCGGCGTTCCATTTACCCATGTCGTCCTCGCTTAAAAAGTCGGGATAAAAAGCGTAGGCATCTTCCATCTCCTTTTCGGAGTTGTCGGGCATGGTCACTTTCAGGCTGTAGTGTTCTATTTTCTTGGCGGGAATCAGGCAGGCGAAAAAACCCGCCTCGTCTGCCATTTCCATCTTGTAGGTGGCCAGCTTATAGGGGTCGTCCAGGTCCTTTACCACCGCCATGACAGCCGTGGCCCCCGGCTGGAAGGTCTGCAAGAGAGTGCCGTGGCCGCCATGATGCGCCCCGAGGATGTCGTGGGGACGGTCGGACTCGGAATAGACCACCGCCTCAATCTCCGGCCAGTTCATTAGTTTGTAGAGTTTGTTGTTCATGCTGTTTTCCTCCTACACCGCCTTTGATACGAGCCGCACACGGATTACCCCGTCTATGGCTGTTAGTTTTGCCAGTGTGTCCGGCGTTGTCTCGGCCTCTATGTCCAGCATAGTGTAGGCGAAGGCGCCCTTGGATTTATTGACCATGTCGGATATATTTATGCCCTGGTCGCCCAAAAAGGCCGTAAACCGCGTGATCATGTTGGCCTTATTGGCATGGAAGATGGCGACGCGTTCCCCATGGCAGCACATCCCCATGTCGACGTCGGGGAAATTCACACCGTTGATGATATTGCCGTTGGCCAGGTAGTTCATCAGCTGCTTCACCGCCATGCGGGCGCAGTTATCTTCCGATTCGTCGGTCGAGGCGCCCAGATGGGGAATGACGATGCAGCCCTCCCGTCCGCTGATGATGGGGTTCGGGAAATCGGAGACGTATTTGCGGACTTTACCCGCCTTTATCTGTTCCACAACGGCGGCTTCGTCCACCAAAAGATCGCGCGAAAAGTTTAGGATGATGACTCCCTTCTTCATCTTTTCCAGGGCCGCCGTGTTTATCAAATGCCGCGTCTTTTCCATCAAGGGCACGTGGATGGTGATGAAGTCACAGTCTGTGTATATCTCGTTTATATCTAAGACATGCTTGATGTCGCGGCTTAGGTTCCAGGCGGCATCCACCGACAGATAGGGGTCATAGCCATAGACCTCCATCCCCAGCTGATGGGCGAGGTTGGCCACCGGCCCGCCTATCGCCCCCAGGCCGATGATGCCGATTTTTTTATTTAAGAGTTCCGAGCCGGAAAACTGGTTTTTGGCCTGCTCTGCCATCTTGGCTATTTCATCATGGCTTTTGTGGTTCTCTACCCAGTTTATGCCGCCGACTATGTCCCTGGCCGCCAGCAACATCCCGGCCACCACCAGCTCTTTCACGCCATTGGCATTGGCGCCGGGGGTGTTAAAGACAATGATGCCCTGTTCGGCATATTTGTCCAGGGGGATGTTATTCACCCCCGCCCCGGCGCGGGCAACGGCCAGTAAGCTCTCCGGCACGGCCATGTCGTGCATGGCCGCCGAGCGCACTAAGATGCCCTGGGCAGCGTTTATGTCGGCCGTCTCTTGAAACTCCGGGCGGAAGCGTCTCAGCCCGACTTCGGCAATGGGATTTAGGCAGTGGTAGTGGTACATGGGACTCCTTTCTCAAAATCACGCATGAACTCGACCAGCCGCTCGACCCCGGCTATGGGCATGGCATTATAGATGCTGGCCCTCATGCCGCCGACCGTGCGGTAGCCTTTGAGGTTATCCAGGCCGGCGGCCTTTGCTTCTTTTATGAAGCGCGCATCCACTTCCGGCGAGGTGCTGCGGAAGCAGACATTCATAAGCGACCTGTCCGCCTCTTGGACACTGCCGGAAAACAAGGCACTCTCATCCAGATAATCATACAATATCGCGGCCTTTTTTTCATTGTGCGCCTGCATCGCCGAAAGCCCGCCCATGCCCATAATCCAGCGAAAGACCTTGCCGCAGATATAAATGCCGTAGGCAGGGGGCGTGTTGTAGAGCGAGGCGGCATCGGCGTGGGTCTTGTATTTGAGCATTGTCGGCGTGCCCGGTAAGCAATCACTTGTTATTAAATCCTCGCGGATAATGACGATGGTGACACCGGCCGGGCCGATGTTCTTTTGCGCCCCGCCGTACATCAGGCCGTACTTTTCCACTGCGTGCGGCGCGGATAAAAAACAGGAGGACATATCGGCCACGAGGGGCCGGCCCCCCGGCTCCGGCAAACGGCTAAAGCGTGTTCCATATATGGTGTTATTTTCGCAAAAATGCAGATAATCGGCATCGGCGGGGATACTTAAGTCACTGCAATCGGGTACATAGGAAAACGTACGGTCGGCGGAAGAAGCCACCACGACGGCCTCGCCGAAACGCGCCCCTTCTTCGCAGGCTTTCTTCGACCACTCGCCGCTTACGATATAGGCGGCCTTTTTGCTTTTCATCAGGTTCATCGGGATCATCGCGAACTGCTGGCTGGCCCCGCCCTGCAAAAATAGCACGCGATAATTTTCCGGAATGGACAATAGTGCACGCAAATCCGCTTCGGCGGCGGCGACGATGCCCTCGAACATGCCCGAGCGGTGCGACATCTCCATCACCGACATCCCGCTGCCCTGATAATCCAGCATCTCCTGCGCTGCTTCTGCCAATACCGCCTCCGGCAATACTGCCGGCCCGGCGGAGAAATTGTATGTTCTGGCCATGTTGTTTCTCCTTTTGCTAAATGCACATATCCCCCTCGTCAAATACTTCACTAATGGCGGCGGCAGGCGGCACCATCGGGAAGACCTTGTCGTCGGCGGGTATGACACATTCTATCACCGCTGGCCGCCCGGTGGCGAGGGCGGCTTTGAAAGCCGGCCCAAATGCCTCTTTTTCCGTCACCTTGTAGGCCTCACAGCCCAGGCCCTTGGCCACTGTCACGAAATCGACTTTGTCCTCCAGCACCGTCTGTGAATAACGGCTGTCATAAAACAGGTTTTGCCACTGCCGCACCATGCCCAGGACATGGTTGTTCAGAATGACTTGGATAATGGGGATGTCGTAGCGGCTGGCCGTCGCCAGCTCGTTCATGTTCATGCGAAAACAACCGTCACCGCCGATATTTATGCATATCTTGTCCGGGCGGCCGCTTTTCGCCCCGATACAGGCGCCGAGGCCATAGCCCATCGTGCCCAGGCCGCCGGAGGATAAAAAAGTCCGCGGGCGGGTGTATTTATAGTACTGCGCTGCCCACATCTGATGCTGGCCGACGTCGGTAGTGATGATGGCGTCGCCGTCCGTCAGGCGGTATATTTCCTCAATGACATGGGGGCCGCAGAGGGCATCTTTTTTATATGCGAGGGGATGCTTTTCCTTTAGCTCCGCTATCCTTGCGCCCCACTCCGGCCGCTCGCGCCTGTTCACGGCCTGCGTCAGCCCATCCAGTATCCCGGCCAAATCACCGACGATGGCCGCGTGGCTTAGGACATTTTTGTTTATTTCGGCGGCATCGATGTCGATGTGGATGATCTTCGCCCCGGCGGCAAAACGGCTCACGTCGCCGACGACACGGTCGGAAAAACGCGCCCCCATTGCGATGAGCAAGTCACATTCGCTGACGCCAAGGTTAGAGGCCTTGGTGCCGTGCATACCCAGCATACCGGTATAGCGTGCATCGCGCCCGTCGTATGCGCCCTTACCCATCAGGGTATCGCAGACGGGGGCGTCTATTTTTTCGGCAAAGTGCCGTAAT
>Ga0099364_10005900_pt1 | contig 18004 bp, 18 predicted proteins | sample TergutTh196P3_FD_73070 | JGI IMG/M metagenome (GOLD analysis project Ga0099364, IMG submission 73070) | Microcerotermes parvus P3 segment gut microbial communities from Pointe-Noire, Republic of the Congo - Th196 P3 | ecosystem: Host-associated > Arthropoda: Insects > Digestive system > Gut ...
CCTGCTTATCAAGTCCGCTTCCGTTTCTCTCAGCGCTTGTCATGCTTGTATCATCTGCCGTCATGGGCGCTCACTCCTTTTATTGTTGATTTATTATAGCACGCTTTACCGCCTGACAGGAGGAGCAACGCGACGGAAGCGATCCAGTTCTTTTGCCTTTGTTTTTTCTGCCATTGCAACCGTTTTGACTGGATCGCTTCGCTACGCTCGCGAAGACGAAAAACAACTTTCACGGTAATCCAGTCAGGCCACTCGCCTTGGATTCATCGATAGAGGCGTCCTGGAAGGACACGATTTCTATAAAACCCTAACTTTTCATTATTAAGTAATATTTAAAATTAAAACCTTGATATTAGGGCATTTGCAAAATAGCATATTACTTAAAAATAAGTAATATATTTTGTTTTAAAATTTCTTGAAATACTTGCAATACAAGCGTTTCAGAGAACAACTATTACTTATTTTTAAAAAGTTAGGGATAAAAAATCGGGCGATCCCGCCCGCGCTCCCAAAATAAAAACCGGGCAAGTCCTTTGCCCGGTTTTTATTTTGGAGATGTCCTTACGTTATTGTAAACTACTGGGAAATTGCGCTTGTCGGACACGCGGACACACAACTGCCGCATTCAATGCAAACATCAGCTTCAATTACCGCCTTGCTGTCCGCCATAGACATCGCCTCAACCGGGCAAGTACCTATGCAAGCTTCGCACCCGACACAAGCCGCGTCGTCAATAACTGCCTTTGCCATGTTTCAGACCTCCTGTTCAATTTTTTGAAATCGGGCTGAATTATAGCACATATGAAACTAAGATTTTTGTATATTCAATTTTTTAATTTTCGAGTTTTCCTTTATTATCGCCATGACCGCGCCCAGAATGATAAATACGGCGACTGCCTCCTGCATGATAAGGGTCTCTCCGGCTAAAACCCAGCCGACTAAAATCGCGACAGCGGGGTTTATAAACGCGTATGTGGAAACAATAGCGGGGGAGGTATTTTTTAAGAGCCATATGTACGCGGTGTAGCCGACCAGAGAACCGAAAATAATCAGGTAAAGCATAGCGATCAGCGAACGCGCGGATATAAGGGCGATATTTATTTCGCGGATTTCCCCTCTCAGCGCGCCGGCTATAAAACAAAAAAACGCCCCCACTAACATTTGCGCCGAAATTGCCATAAACGGCGATTTAGGGGAGTCCAATACACGCGAGAGAAGCGAACCGAAAGCCCACATGAAAGAGGCGAATACGAGTAAAAAGTATCCTGAGAGCGCCCCGCCGCCGCTTTTGCTTCCTGAGGAAGCGATAAGCGCCGCCACTCCCATAAACCCCAATATGAGCCCCAGGATCGTCCAAGCCCCCGGAGAACCCTGCTTGAATACCGCCCATTGAAAAAAAGCCATCCATAATGGAACAGCGGCAATAACAACAGCGGTTATGCCTGATGGAACAGTTGCCTGCGCTAAACTTATGCTTCCGGTTGCCAGGCATAATAAAATGCCTCCCGTTATCGCCGCTGATTTCCATTGATTTTTATTTGGCGCCTCGATTTTGCCCAGTCTCAGGATAACGTACATTATCAGGCCCGTAACCCCGAACCGGAAGGCAAGCATAGTATAAGAAGGAAGGGTTTCTATGGCAAATTTCATTGCCATGTATGTAGTCCCCCAGGAAAAATAAACTAAAAGCAAAGCTGAAATAACAGGTACTGACAGAGCGCTCGCGGCATTCTCCTCTTTTTTTATCATTATAATGCAGTGCCTCCAATGCAGGATTCGTGAAATTTATCAATAATCCGAGGATACTGTGAATACAAAAGATCTTCCCGCAACCGACCATACTCTGAATGTAAATTTATTATGCCTCAATTCAGCTTGCCTTGGAGGAGTTTTTCCATGTAAAAATATGCCTAAAGAATTTACCTTATCGGATATTTCTTCCCGCGTAAGAGAAGGGTCGGTCGCGGCTATCAAAGCCCTTATTAAGGACATTGCCAGCGGAAAGCCCGCGGGATCAATCGCCGGATCAAAAAAAATGGCGGCGAGGCGCACATTATTGGCGTCAGAAAGCTCTCCCAGCATTAATAATGCCGGAGTGAATGAATGGCGGAATTCATTTTCCGATATCTGAAATCTTGCGATTTTGTCGCCGCGCACCCCTAACCTGTCGAGAGTGATGTTGATCCTTAATATGAGCTCATCCGGCGTTATCCCCCAGTCTCCGGCAACGGGGTCAAGCGCGCTGTATTCCGGCCCCGTTCTTTGCTCCCGTTCCTGCTCATACTGTTCAATAATGACCGGTCCCTGCCCGTAGATATTGCTTGTTTCCTGAGACGGGGAAATCATCAATCCCGCAATGACGCCAAGTAATAAAATAATACAAAATGCTGAGGCTGTAATAATTTTACGAAGCAATGGCGAAGTTTTTATGTTTTTTAACAGATTTCTTTTCGGTTTGTCGTTTATCGAGCCTGTATCCTCATTGCTTTCGACCTCTTGCGGTTCTTCCCTGCTCCCTTCATTTTCTTCCGCCGGGGACTTTTTTGAAAACTTATTTAATAACTTATTGAAAAAAGAAAATTTCATTTTTAAACTTCAACCTCCTTAAAACTGTTTTTTTATGCCAATCATGAAGATATTATAATATAGTATATTACACGGAGGATCGTCATGACAAAAGAGGATATCGGCAACGACAGGGAAAAACACAGGATAGAGTCAGCCGCTGTATTAAAAAACATTACTAATGAAGCGAAAAGAAGGCCTGACCTTTTAGCGGCTCTTATAATGTCCTGGCTTGACGAGGATAAAAAAACAAAAAAATAAAGACGCCGATTTCTTAAGGCGTCTTTTTATGAAAATCTCAGTTGATCACAATTCAAATTAGCGATAAGAATTTCATAATATTATTTGCGCTTTTTCCCCGCTCCTTTTTTTTGAGCCGTGCTTTGGACTTTTTCCTTTAAGCCCTTCCCCGGCCTGAAAATCGGCACTTTTTTTGCAGGAATCTTAACTATGACCTTTGGGTTCTGAGGATTTCTTCCTTCGCGAGCAGCGCGATGCCTCACTTCAAATACTCCAAAGTCAACAAAAGTACACTTTTCCCCATGCGCCAACGATTCCGTGATTGCCCCAAACACCGCGTTTATTACAGGGACAATATCCTTCTTCTTAAGAGCAACCTTTTCCGCCACCAAATCAATCAAACCAGCTTTTGTCATTTTATTACCCACCTCCGACAATAATTTATTACATTCTAATAAGAAGACGATAATAGGCAATCCTTTACTTAGCTGTTGCAATGTGTTTTTTTGATATTTGTTATAATAAATGAGTCTTTAATAACATGTTTTGGCTCTTTTTTTGCGTTGTACTTTTAAATTAACGGATAATCGTCTAAACTAAATTCGGGTTATCATTCTTTATAAGAAATGAGGGATTCTTCATTTGAGCAGGAATAACGTATTCCCTTTAATACTCGACAAACTGATATTGAACGAAATTACAAAACCATTTGCCGCCGGCATATTGATATTTACAATGATCTTTGTTTCAGCCGATCTCTTATTCCAGGCCGCCCGCCTGATGATAGAGAGGGGGATTTCGTTTTGGGTCGTGTCAAGGTTATTTTTTTACCGCCTGCCGGAAGTTATAGGCCTTACCCTCCCGATGTCCGCCCTTCTCGCGGCGTTGCTCGGCTTCAGTAAATTATCCGCCAACAGCGAACTCATAGCTGTTAAGTCAATGGGCATACCATTTAGAAGGATATTAAGGCCAGTTATCATATCTGCCGTCTTAGTGTCCATCGTTACGTTCATGTGGACTGAATTTCTGACTCCTTACACGTCTTTAGCCGCCAATAACCTCATGCAGTACGAAATTTTGAAAAACCAGGCAAGATTAGTGAAAGGCAAAGTGTTTTTGCGCGAGGAAAACAACGGAAGGCTTCGCAGGGTCTTTTATGTTGACAGGCTCAACATTAGAGACGCCGTTTTAGAAGGTATAGTCGTGCAGGAATTCGGAGATGACGGGCGCCTGGTGATGATCTCAAGCGCTCCTTCCGGATTGTGGCAGGATGGGCAATGGTGGATCGATGACGGGCAGACTTTTGAAATTGACAGAAATGGAAACGTTAGACTGCTGCTTCAGTTTGAACGCCAAAAATTAGCTTTGAGCTTATCGCCCAGAGATCTTGAACGCAGCACCCGCAATCCTATGGATATGAGCGCCAGGGAATTGTGGCTTTATATCAAACATGCCGGCATGATGGAGATGACCAATGTAGCGTCCCTTTTAGTGACTTTTCATTATAAAATATCGATCCCGTGGGCAAGCCTGGTTCTGGCCATACTCGGCGCGGCGCTCGGAGGAAGGACCCGCGCGCGCTCAGGTTCCGGAGCAAGTTTTGGGCTGAGCGTGGTCATAGTTTTCGCTTATTATTTATTGATGTCCCTATGCCGCGCGCTGGGAGAAACGGGCAATATGCCGCCTTTTATTTCCGCCTGGCTGCCTAATATCATGTTTTTCCTTGTCAGTTTATATTTTGTGAAGAAGGCAAATTAAATATGAGGATCGCCGTCATAGCCGGAGAGGGATGTTTACCCGTTGAAATAGCGAAGACACTTATATCTCAGGGGGAAATTCCGGTCGCTCTTACAATTTGTGATGACCCGGAGAAAATGGCTGAATTTGCCTCGCCCGTCCTTAATTTGGGAAAACTTAAACTATCGCTTGGGCTGAAAATGTTAAAGGAAAATAACGTCGACCGTGTCATCATGGCGGGCACAGTTCCCAAAAGAAGCATATATTCCCCATCCGTGCTGCTGGACCCGGTATCGTTAAAAATTTTCATGCGGTCGCGCAAGGACGACCATTCCCTTTTGGGAGCGGTCGTGTCCTGGTTTGAAAGCGAAGGGATAAAAGTGCTCCCTTACGCTTCTTACGTTGCCAGATGCCTTGCCCCCGAAGGGCTCATATCAGCCCGCGCCCCAAGCGACGCGGAAAGAAAAGATATCGAATACGGAGAGAGGATACTCAAAGCCATTCTGCAGCACTCTTTCGGCCAATCTCTCGTCGTCGCGGATGAAGCCATAGTAGCCGTTGAAGCCATGGAGGGCACGGACGGGATGATATTTCGCGCGGGGGAATTGCTGCGCAGAGGCAGCAGCGGCAGCGAAGCTGCTCTAATACCGGCTTCGCCGGGCAGCGAAGCTGCTTTAATATCGGCTGCGCCGGGCAGCGAAGCTGCTTTAATATCGGCTGCGCCGACGGCGGCGAAGCGCAAGGGGACCATCGTTAAAATGATGCGCTCGGATCAGGACGAGCGCTATGATTTGCCCACGATAGGCCCGGATACGATAGAGAACATGCGCGGCGCCGGGCTTTCCTGCATCGCCGTGGAATCCGGGCGCACGCTTATCCTGGAATTTGATAAAGTGCTTGAAAAGGCCGGACGTTACGATATTGCGGTATGGGGGCTGAAAAGCCAGATAAATTATTAGTTAAGGTGAATAATAAATATGAACATTTTTGTGAGTTGCGGGGAACCGTCAGGCGATGTGTATGCCGGCGCATTGATCGATTCGATAAAGACTTTTGCGGATGTAAACGCCTGGGGAATGTTAGGGCCGAAGGGCAGAAGCGCGGGCGGAGAAGCAGTCTGGGGATACGAGTCCCTGCATTTGATGGGGATAATTGAGGTCTTGCCCGCTATTCCAAGGATCATGCGGTTGCAAAAATCTATTTTAAAGGAAATAATGGCGCGCAGGCCGGATTGCGTGGTTGTAACGGACAGCCCGGACTTTCACCTGCCGCTTGTAAGCAAACTCAGAAAACTTGGATTTGCGGGAAAGATAATTTATCTTGTCACCCCCACGGTCTGGGCATGGCGCAGCTCGCGGGCGAAAATTTTAAGAACTTGCTGCGATCTGTGTTTTCCCTTGTTTTCATTTGAACATGAATGGCTTTTGAATAACGGTGTGAATTCGGCTTGGACAGCCCATCCGCTGGCTGAAACTTTCAAAAATTATTCTCCTCCCCCCGAATTTATCGAGCGTTTCAGCGAGAGGAAAAATATCATAGCTTTCATGCCCGGCAGCCGGCATTATGACATACGCTGGCATCTCGACGAACTTATAAAAAGCGCCCATGAAATAAAAAAACATGGTTATTACCCGGTATTTTCCGTAGCGCCGGGGCTTCATGGAAAGTTAAGGGAAAATTTATGCCTCCGCCTCGCGGACGAACAAATCGAATACTGCGAGGAGGAAGGGCGCGCGCTTTTATCCATCGCGGCGGCGGCGGCGGGGGTCAGCGGGACTATTTCCGTGGAGTCGATGCTGCTCAAACGTTTTATGGTGGTCGTCTATAACGGAAACTTTGTAAGCTGGCTTGTCTGGAAGATTCTGATCCATACGCCATGTATATCAATACCAAATATATTGGCGCGCGGGACGGAAAATAATGAAAATATGGTTTTCCCCGAATTATTAAGAAAAGATATGAGAGCGGATAAAATAGCGCGCGAACTCCTTTCTTATCTTGAAGACGCGGACAGGAAAAGGGTCGTTGATGAATTGCTCTCCGCCGCGGTTTTAAAGATGGGAGATGGGGATGTCGGCAGGTTTTGGGCGGAGCAGATTCTTAAAGAGTTCGTCCAAAATCGGATGTGCAAGGATTTAACGGATTTGCGGGGCCAAATAAGGTTTGCAGACGGCTACGACTATAAAATTGGGCGTGAAACTAAAGAATGAGAATCGGAATCATGTGCAACGCTCCAGGAGAGCTCTGGGGCTGGGCGAGGCCGGTTATCCACGAATTGAAAAAACGCGGGCATGAGGTATTGCTTTGGCTTTTAAGCTGCCCTTACGCTTCGGGGAGAGAACGGGACGCGGCTTTGAACTTTGGATGCGAGGCCGTCGGCCCGTTCAACCCGTTTCTTGCTTACCGCGGGATGTCAAAAAAGAAAGTTGACTGCGTTATCCAACTGGGCGGGGATATTTACTGGGGGAAATTATTGGCGAAAAAATCCCCTCTTTTCTGTTATACATATGGATTCAAAAAAGGACTCAAAGCATGTCAGGGCGTATTTACGGCCTATGAAAGAATGGCTCGCGGCATCGGAAACGCCCATGTCATAGGCGACCTGGTCAAGGACGCGCTTGAGCTTGACATTAATCAGGAAGCCCCGAAGGGGGCTGAAAGCCCGGAAGAAATAGAAGTTTGGAATAACTATAGCGGTAATCGCATCCTGTTCCTCCCCGGCAGCAGGGAGAATATAAGGTCAAAGAGCCTTTTCTACATTCAGGAAATAACCGGGATACTGGCTGAAGAATGGGGAAATTTTAAGCCTGCGGCGCTTTTTTCCCCTTTCGCCGAGGACAGCGAGCTCGCGCTGTGGGACGAAAGCGGGCTCAACCCTTTGCGGCTGGGGGCGGGTGTAGTTATGCCGAAAGCGGATTACATAGTCACCCAGCCCGGCACAAATACCCTTGAGATGATGCATTGCGGCGCCGCGGGATTGGTGATGGCCCCGTTGAGTTTTTTAAAGGAAATTCCGGTATCCGGAATAGGCGGGGTAATAACGAAAACGCCTTTTATCGGGCTTAAAATCAAGGAGTACGTATTACGGAGGAAACTGAACCGCTTTAAGGGCTATATGTCATGGCCCAACAGGCTTGGGGATATGAGTATTTTAGACGAACTTGCGGGAGAATTTTCCCCGCACGACGCCGCGCGGGTGATAATAAAAGCCCTCTCGGACAAAGGCAAATTAATGTCAATAAAAAATAAATTATTGAACCTATCAAACGGCGGAGAACATCCGAAGCGCGGAGCTTCGGAAAGACTATGTGATTTTATTGATAATAGTGTATAATTGCCAGATAAAGTTTTTCAGGAGGTGAATGTATGAAAAAAACTATAAAAAATTATCTGAAGCGTATATCCGGTTTTGAGTTTAAAAACGCGTTATTTTTTATCGGAATAGTGTTATTAATATATCTCGTTGCAGGCTCTATGCTTGGAGTGATTCAAGAGAGTCAGGCGCGCGCTTCTTCCGTTATCGTCGAGTCCCAATGATTTTATTTGAAATAAGATGAATAATTTGAAATTTCTGCCCACCTCCCGCCAGGAAATGCAGGCGTCGGGGTGGGATTTTTCTTATGATTTCCTGTTCGTCAGCGGGGACGCGTATGTCGATCATCCAAGTTTTGCCGCCGCGGTGATTTGCCGGGTTTTGGAAAATAAAGGTTATCGCGTCGCGATTTTACCTCAGCCCGACTGGAAAAGCACGGAAGCGTTTTCCGCATTTCCCCGCCCAAAACTTGGCGTCCTCGTCGGCGCCGGTAATTTGGATTCGATGCTCAATAAACTGACCGCAAATAAAAAGACCCGGAGCAAGGACGCTTACTCCCCCGGCGGAAAGGCCGGATTGCGCCCAGATCGCGCGACCATAGTCTATTGTCAGAGGATACGGGAGATATGGGGAAAAATCCCTTTGATAATCGGCGGCATCGAAGCGAGTTTACGCCGCTTCGCCCATTATGATTACTGGAGCGATGCTCTGAGGCAGTCGATATTGATCGACAGCCAGGCGGATTTGCTCGTTTATGGCATGGGAGAAAGAGCCGTAACGGAGATAGCCAGCCTGCTTAAAAACGGGACAGGTATTGACGATATAAGGGATGTAAGGGGAACATGCTATATTTCAGAACATCTTGGGATAGAGGGGAAATTTATCGAACTCCCGTCGTGGGATGAAATAGTCTCGGATAAGGTTAAAGAGGCGCGTTCCTTTAAAATCCAGTGTGAGGAGAATGACCCCATTAGGGGAAAAATCCTCGTACAAAAATATCACTACCACGGGAAACCGGAGCGTTACCTGGTCCAGCTGCCGCCGGCGCGCCCCCTTGCAATGACTGAAATGGATGCGGTATATGATTTGCCTTATACGCGCAAATGGCATCCGATGTACGACTCCCCCGGCGGCGTGCCCGCTTTGGAGGAAGTGAAATGGAGCATAACCAGCCATAGGGGATGTTTTGGCTCGTGCGCTTTTTGCGCCCTTCACGCCCATCAGGGCAGGATCGTTCAGGCGCGCAGCCACGATTCGATAATCAAAGAAGCGAAGAGCTTTGCCAATATGCCTGAATTTAAGGGAATAATCAGTGACGTGGGAGGCCCGACGGCAAATTTCAGGCATCCGTCCTGCGGGGATCAATTGAATAGGGGCACATGTAAAAATCGTCACTGCCTTTATCCTTCTCCATGCGTAAAACTTGACGCGAGCCATGATGATTATTTAACACTTTTAAGAAAACTCCGCGCTTTGAAAGGGATAAAAAAAGTCTTTATAAGGTCCGGTCTGCGCTACGATTATCTTTTAGCGGAAAAGGAAAGCGCTCGCGTTGAATTTCTCAAAGAACTTTGCAGCCACCATATAAGCGGGCAGTTAAAAGTAGCGCCCGAACACGCGGCTCAGAACGTACTGGACGTAATGCGCAAAGGAGACGGGAAAGTTTATATCAGGTTCATGAAAGAATTTGCCGAAATGAACAAAGCGCTCGGTAAAAAACAATATCTTGTGCCTTATTTTATGACCTCGCATCCCGGATGCGGGCTTGATGAAGCTGTGGAGCTGGCTGTGTTTGTGAGTAAACTTGATTTCATGCCGGAGCAGGCGCAGGATTTCATTCCCACTCCCGGCAGCCTTTCTTCCTGTATTTATCATACGGGGATCGACCCGTTTACGGAAAAGGAAGTTTACGTCCCTCGGTCGCGGAAGGAAAGAAAACTGCAAAGAGCGTTGCTGCAGCACAGAGACCCCAAAAACCGGGAATTTATCGCGAAGTTTTTGCAAATCAATAGTTGAACTTGCAATTTGTAAAAATCTAACCCCAATCGAAATCAAGGGCGGCATGACATGGAACAAGGAGTTCTCCGCCGGTATCGGCAAAATACGAAAACTCTCGCCGAAATTCAAGAGCGGCTTCGTCATCTATGGAGGCGAGCTCACTCCTGAAACAGGAGGCGCTAAATTCTTGAATTTTAAGGATACTGCGCAAGCGGTATCGGATTAATTTAAATAAAATGTTTGTTTTATGATGATAAAATTTGCGGATTGGGTTGTCTTAAAGCAAATTGATGTGGTAAAATTCTAAAATCAGTTATGGAGAGATGTTAAATGTCCGAGCATATTCCGGTAATGAGCGCCGAGGCAATAAGTTTTTTATCGTCACCAAAGGTCGTTGTTGACTGCACTCTTGGCCTTGGCGGTTATGCGGAAAAGATACTGCGGGAGTTTCCGGACTGCGTTGTTTTTGGAATAGATCAGGATGGGGAAGCCATCGAAAAAACCAGGTCAGCTTTGCGCAAATACGGGGGCAGATTTACCCCTTTGAGGGGGAATTTCCGTGATTTGGAGCGCTTACTGGCTTCATGTGATATTAAAAAAACGGACGCGTTCATATTTGACCTTGGCGTTTCAAATATGCAGCTTTCGGTTGCGGAAAGAGGGTTTGCCTTTCAATTGGAAGGGCCTCTTGATATGCGGATGAACAAGGATGCCGGAGAGCCCGCTTCTGAGGTTGTAAACTCGCTGCCCGCAAAAGAGCTTGCGGATATATTCAGAAAGTACGGGGAGGAAAAGTTTGCCTGGCGCATCGCGCGCGGAATTGAGTTCGGGCGGGAAAATAATCGCATAGAAACCACGGAACAGCTTGTTTCCCTTATACGGAAGATCCTTCCGGCGCCGGTACAGCGTAAAATGGGAGGACATCCGGCAAGGAGGGTCTTTCAAGCCCTCAGGATTTACGTTAACAGGGAGCTGGAAGCGCTTTCGGACGGGCTCGCCGCCTGCGCCGGGCTTGCGTCCGCCGATACCGGGGCCGTTGTCGTCAGCTACCATTCTTTAGAGGACAGGATCGTAAAACATACATTTCTTCAATGGAAACGTGAAGGTTTGGGGGAGATATTGACTAAACGCCCCGTTTTGCCTTCGGAGGAAGAGAGGGCGTCAAATTTTAAATCACGCAGCGCTAAACTGAGAGTTTTTCGTTTTAATAATTAAGGAAGTGATTGAATTGACCGTTGATGACAAGAAAAAGCCGCGTTTCATAATAAAATTTGCTTTGCGCGGCGGGATATTATTTTTTCTTATACTTGCGGGCATGAGGTTTTATGCCAGCCATTTGGAGCAGGAGGTCGCCGTTACGACACGCGCGATCGAACAGTTGTCAATGCAGGAAATGACGCTTAAGCAGCAGCTCTCAGCCTTGAAATCTCCCAACAGGGTACTCAGCTATTGCAGGGATATTCTGAAAATGCAAAGGAGCGCCAATGTGGGCGTATTAAAAAAACTAAAAAATGAGTGAGTAAAATGAGTAAAAAAAATATCATAAGCCCTTGGTTGTTAATTTTTATTCTTTTTGGCGTTTTTGCGTGGCGGCTTTCGCAATATCACTTAAATCCCGACTACAGAGTATTAGCCCAGGCGCAGCGGCAATACTGGAGCCGTATTCCCATCAACGCCGATAGAGGGACGATTCAGGACAGAGAGGGAAATATCCTCGCATTATCGGTCCCCGCCTCAAGTTATTATATTGATTCCCGATATTGGAACCCAAACGACGCGAAAGAATTGAACGGAATATTTCCTGATGGCGTTGTCGATAGGATTTCCGAACAAAAAGAAGGGCGTTTTATCTGGGTAGCCCGCAAGGTACATCCGAATATCACGGAAAAACTTGCGGAAAAAGACTTAAGAGGTCTTTTCGAGATCAAGGAAAAGTTACGTTTTTATCCGAATAATTCTCTCATGACACAGACTCTCGGTTTTTGCGATATAGACGACAGAGGGCAGTCCGGAGTGGAATTAGCGTGGGACACCACTCTCTTTGAGCCCGCTGGATATCGCCTGTCCGCAAGAAAAAGACTCGGAAAGCCGGACAATACTTTAAATATAAGAAGAGGAATCCCTTCAGTCGTTCTTACCCTCGACGCAAAAATACAATTTATATTTGAAAGAGTATTGGCTGAAACGATTGCCGATAACGCGGCAAAATGGGGAGCCGCAGTTTGCATGGACCCTTACAGCGGCGAAATTTTAGCGATGGCGAGCTGGCCCACGTTCAATCCCAATGAGCGCAGCGGGCTCAGGGATATGACCGCTACTGTCAACAATGTTGCTTCGCGCACCTACGAACCGGGTTCAACTTTAAAACCGGTCATCATGGGTATCGCGGTCGAAAAAGGAAACGTCCGGACGAACGAAGTTTTCAGATGCCCCGCCACATGGAAAGTAGCGGACGGTACCATATCCGAGGCTTTGAGAGTTTCGTTCGGGAATTTAACTCCACCTGAGATTTTAACCAAGTCGTCAAATGTCGGGATGGCGCAAATCGGCGTCAGGATCAACTCCAATCAAATGTATCAATCTTTAATGGACTGGGGATTCGGAAGCGCTCCGGGAATAGAGCTCAATGGCCTTGAAAGGGGGCTTATACCTAGGCCCGGCCAATGGAGGGGAGTCGTTCCGGCAAATGTTGCAATCGGCCAGGGGATCGCCGTAACACCGCTTCAGCTTATTACAGCCGTTTCCGCCATAGTCAACGGCGGACACCTGTTAAGGCCCTATTTGATAAAATCAGCTTTGGACAGTGAAGGAAACGTCATCTACGCCGGAGAACGCATGGTGCTGCGCGATGTGATTTCGCCGGCAACCAGCGAATGGCTTCGTAAAATCATGCTTGAAACAACGTTGAACGGTACTGGCAGGGCCGCCGGTTCAAAATTTGTAAGAATCGGAACTAAAACGGGGACCGCTCAAGTCGCGGAGAAAGGGAAATACATCGATAAAAAATACGTATCCTCGGTCGTCGGTTTCTGGCCGTTCGATGATCCGCAGTATATAGCTCTTGTTGTAATTGGAGAACCGTCAAAGGGAAAGTTTTTCGGCGGGGAAGTAGCCGCCCCGGCGCTTAAGAGAATAGTGGAGGAAATGCTTGAACTATCGCCTGTCATAACCATGAGGGAGGGAACCTCGTGATGAAACTTTCTGAAATAATCCGTTACCTTGAAGAATCTCAGGCTAATCCCAAATTTTACCCGGCAAGCCCCGGCGGAAAAGAATTTGAAGCCAGCGTCAGCGAAGTATTTTCGGACAGCCGCAAGGCGGTGAAGGGCTCGCTCTTTTGCTGCATTCGCGGGGAAAAAAGCGACGGGCACGATTACGCTTTATCCGCGGAATCCATGGGGGCCGCCGCCCTACTGTCCGAAAGATATATCCCTGAATGCAGGCTCCCCCAGATAATCGTGGATTCCGTCCGCGAATGGATGGGGAAAGTTGCCGCAAAAGTTTACGGTAAACCCGCCAGTCAGTTAAAAATGTACGCGGTGACGGGGACAAACGGAAAAACAACCGCGACATGGATCATCCGCAGCCTGTTGGAATCTATTGGGCTCAAGTGCGGGCTGATAGGCACCGTTTTACAGAACGACGGGCTGAACGATTTTGAAGCCGAGCGCACAACGCCCGAAAGCTGCGATATCCAAAGACTGCTGTCCAATATGGTTCGCAACGGATGTAAGGCATGCGTGATGGAAACGTCCTCTCACGGGCTCGATATGGGCAGGCTGGACGGCTGCGGGTTCGACGTCATGGTTTTTAATAACCTAAATCCTGAACATCTTGATTATCATGAAACGATGGAAAATTATTTCGCCGCGAAATGCCTTCTTTTCGATAAATATTCGAAAAAAAGCGGCAAAATTATCGTAAATGCCGATGACGCTTACGGCAAAAGGGTAATGGATAAGTACGGAGGCTTATTCAAAATCCGCTCTTTTGGCATGGATGAGAACGCGGATTTCTCCGCCCGGGAGTTGAAGCTTGGAATAAACGGCTCCGAATTTAAATTATTCATCTCGGGTAAATTTATTGAAGATTTTTACACCCCGTTAGTTGCCGCTTTTAACGTCAGGAATACTCTCGCCGCTTTGTCGGCTGTGCATGACGATGATATTGACATAAAACTGCTGGTAAACGGCGTCGCCGCTGTGCCGCAGATACCCGGAAGGCTTGAAAAGCACTTTATTCCCATTGGCGGCGATGATCGCGCCGCCTGTTGCGTCATAGACTTTGCCCATACTCCCGAGGCGCTGAAAAATGTGCTTTCCGCCGTAAGGGAGTTTTGCGCCTCGAAACTTATTTCAGTTTTCGGCCACGGCGGGGGGCGCTATCAGGGCAACCGCCCAGCGCTCGGCTCGGTTGCCGCCGCCGTGTCGGATAAATTGATAATAACCATGGATAATCCAAGGGATGAAGCTCCACAGGACATAGCGGACCAGATAGCGGCCGGCGCTGTCAGCGCAAAACCCGGCCTTGACATGAAAATCATAATAGACCGGAAGGAAGCCATAAAAGCCGCTTTAGGTGAAGTCAAAGCCGGAGATGTGGTTGTGCTTTCGGGAAAGGGGCCTGAAAATTATTTGATAATCGGGGACAAATATTTACCGTACAGCGATGCGGGGGAGGTGCAATCCTGGTTGAAAAGCAGACAGGAAGTAAGATTGCCGCTTCCTTGCAATATAATCCTTGACAGCAGAAATGTTAAAGCGGCGGCAGCCGAATCAGAATGCGGATTTGCCGCGCTTGTTGGGGATAAAACGGACGGACATTTGTACATAAAACAAGCGATTGACGACGGCGCTAAATTCATCGTCGGGAAAAGCGGCGGAAAGCCTGAAGATTTCCCGCCCGATATTCCTTATATAGCGCTGGACGATACCGAAATGGAGCTTGCAAATATCGCAAGGAAGCATATCGATAAAACAGCTCCGCTGGAGATAATAGCGATAACCGGCAGCGTGGGGAAAACATCGGCGCGCGAGGCCGTAAAAAAGGTGCTTGAAAAAAAATACCGCGTGCATTCCGCGTCAAGAAGTTACAATACCCTTATCGGTTGCGCCGTATCGATCCTTTCAATGCCCGCGGATACGGAAATTTTACTTTTGGAGTTCGGGGCTAATAAGCCGGGAGAAATTCGTGAACTGACGGAAATTTTCGCTCCGACCATTTCGGTCATAACGGAAGTCGCCCCGGTGCACCTTGAAGGCTTTAAAACCATTGAGGGGGTCTTGAACGGAAAGATGGAGATAACCCTCTCCGAAAGGTTAAAAACTTATATCTACAACGCGGATAATTTATTGTTACGGGAGGCTGCGGAGAAAATACGCGGCAAGTCTCGGGTTATATCCGCGGGGCGGTCGGATGGAGCGGATTACAGGATAAGGGACATATCCGAAAGAAATTCCCTGCCGGTCAAATGGGAGCTTATACATAAAGGGGGCTCTCAAATGATGAGCGCCGAAATTTGGGGCAGGCACCCCGTCTTTGTTTTATCCATAGCGGCGGCGATAGGAAATGAACTGGGGGTTGGAGCAGGCAAAATATGCGAAGCGGTCTCGGAATACAGGCCGCTTAACGGGAGGGGGCGGATAATTTACGGCCCGGGGGGAAAAATCCTTATTGACGACGCGTACAATGCAAGCCCCATCCCCATGCGGGCTTCACTTTCATCCTTCCTTGACCTTGATATTAAAGGAAGCAAATGGGCTGTTCTTGGGGATATGAGAGAGCTTGGGGAAGAAGAAGCGAAGTTTCATAAAGATATTTCAAAATTATTTGACGGCATCGATAAGGTTATTCTCGTAGGGAAAATATGGAAATATGTCTTATCGGAACTGCCTTCGCAAAATTGTGTCTATTTCGATAACTGGCAGGACGCGTATAAATTTATTTCCGAAAACAATGACTGGGGGGCAATGCTTGTGAAGGGCTCGAACAGCCATAAGCTTCAGGAACTTGTCGCCGAGGTCGAAAAGGCTTTTTTCAGGACTGAGGCATGATAATTACGGAAAAGTTTTTGGATGACGCAGGGCGCCGCTCTCCGGCAGCCAGAGCGGCAATGGCGCAGGCTGGGGATAAAATCAGGATCAAAGCGTTAAAGGACGCTTTGATTTCCATCGGCGTTTGTGAGATAACACAAGATAACGCTAAAGAGCTCAATTTGCCGATTTGCCAAAAAAAATACGCATTTTTAGCATCTCCAATAACTTTCGCTTTCTTGGATGAGGAAACTTTTGAACAATTTAAGCCCATAACGAATGGAGCAGCCTTGGAAATTGCCCATGCGCGCAATGGCTTGATCGGGCTTCGCAGGAAGCGAAACGAAAATGCTTGATATTTTAAGAAAACTTAATCATGATAAAGACAGGTGTATGCTGATCGGCAGAAACGCGCTGAATTTTCGTTTGGCGGAATTTCTGGAATATGGGGCCATGTTTGCCACTGCGGATTACGATGTCGTTTGCCCTGATTTGGAAACCGCAAGGGAATGTTGTGATATTCTTAAAAAAGAAGGATTCACCCAAGACTATGCTACGTTTAAAAGCTCGCTCGGTGAATTGGACATTCTGATTGCCGATCCCGAAATTCCTCAGAGCGTTACGGGAGAATATTACAATGCGCCTTCCCTGCGTCCGCTATGGAATGCCCGCGAACGCAATGGCGGAATCTTATCTCCCGATCCGGACAAGCTGATATTAAACAAACTGCTGTACTCGCGGGATAACGAAGGCAAGGACAACGAGACCATAGCTATTTATTTAGGCTTACGCCCGGAAAGGTTCGATGCGTTATTAAAAACGATCGGAGAACACCTTGTGCCGGATGAAAGGGACAGAATGCTTTTCTCTCTGTATACAAGCGTTGCCGGAGTCAATGAAGAACAAAAAAACAAAGTTGAAACTCTTTTATTGTCCGATGCGGAAAACGAACTCTTAAAGGAAAATAACAAATGAAAAATATTTACGCCGGGGCGGTCGTTTTACTCATTGAGGTCGTGCTGCAGTCGCTTTGGATACGCGCGCAGCGGTCCGGGAAATTAAAAATATTTCAGGAACAGAAGAGTTACGGCCCGATGATCGACGTTGAGAAAAAGGCTTCCACGCCTTCAATGGGCGGAATAGTTTTTATTGTAATATCCGTTTTTTTGTGTCTTTTGGGAGCTGCCGATAATAAAATCTGGTTTTTTGCGATAACTTGCGGCATTGTCGGGCTTATTGATGACGGGTTGAAATTCTTCCGCCATTCGAGCGAAGGGTTTTCAAGCTTGAAAAAATTGGTTGTTCAGGTAATTATCTCATCAATATACGCGGTATTCGTGAGCGTAAATCACGATATAAATTTATGGGGCGGCGTTTCATCTCCGGTTTGGGTCTCGATCCCCTTGATGATCTTTCTTTCGGTTGGGCTTCAAAACGCGGTCAACGTAACCGATGGATTGGACGGGCTTGCCGCCGGAACTGTTTCATTATCGCTTGCCGCTGTGGTTATTTTTATGGGAGAACTGAATTACGATACCGCGGCCGCTTTGGGCATGGTTCTCGGTTTTCTGTGGCATAACTCCCACCCCGCCAAAGTTTTCATGGGGGATGTGGGCTCTCATTTCCTTGCGGGATTGCTTTTTGCTTTGGTATTGTTCAACGGTTCGATTTTATTGCTTTTGCCGTTTTCATTCCTGTTTGGAATTGAAATCATTACGTCGGCGATCCAGATATTTTCCATACGAAAGCTCAAACGCAAAATATTCAGGATGGCGCCCCTGCATCATCATTTCCAGCTTTTAGGCTGGAAGGAAACTCTTATCGTAAACAGGTTTTATATAGCGCATATTTTGGGAATGGCATTATTGTACGCAATTTTATCCGGAGCGCTGCCGGAATGAAAATTTCGGTGATAGGTGGCGGCGTGAGCGGGCTTTCTTTAGCTTTGCTCGCTGATAAATTGGGCAACAAGGTCATGGTTTCGGATGAGAAAAAGCTGCCGGATGAGGTATATGATAAGTTAAATAAATCGGGAATATCTTACGAAACGGGCCATGACATGGCGTTTCAAGCTGACATGCTTCTTCTCAGCTCAGGTATCCCTCCCGCGGCTGCTGTT
>Ga0099364_10005901_pt1 | contig 18003 bp, 10 predicted proteins | sample TergutTh196P3_FD_73070 | JGI IMG/M metagenome (GOLD analysis project Ga0099364, IMG submission 73070) | Microcerotermes parvus P3 segment gut microbial communities from Pointe-Noire, Republic of the Congo - Th196 P3 | ecosystem: Host-associated > Arthropoda: Insects > Digestive system > Gut ...
CCGTCTTCGCCAATGCATATTATTACTGCGGGAAGAATGTGGTATTCCGCCATTTTGGCGGCCACTATCCCAGCCACGCCTTGATACCACCCGCGCTTTGCAAGCACGATGGGGGCGTCAAGGCCGAATTCCGGCAGCATTGCGGCCGCTTGAGCATATATCTCGGCTTCAAGCGCGCGCCGCTCGATGTTAAGGCGATTGAGCTGAAGGGAAAGCTTTTCCGCCACGGCATCGTCTTCCGTCATAAGAATATCTACAGCTAGCTCTGTCTGCCCCATCCTGCCGGCGGCATTAAGCCTCGGAGCAATTGTGAAACCCAAAGTAGCGGTCGTTACACCTCGGTAATCGGGGCGCACTTCATGAAGGATTCGGTGAATGCCGGGCCTGGGTTTGCTGTTTATCGACCGAAGGCCGTGCCTGATGAGTTCGCGGTTTTCCCCCGTCACGGGCATGACGTCGGCCACAGTCCCAATGGCGACAAGATCGCTGTATGAGTTGAACACTTCTTCCGCGCGCGACTCGCCTTCGAGGGCGCAAACAAGTTTAAATACTACGCCGACCCCCGCAAGCGTTTTTTGAGGATATCCGCAGTCAGGACGTTTCGGATTGACAACCGCCTCTGCAACCGGCAGCTCATTCTTGCATTCATGGTGATCCGTTATGACCAACGCCAGCCCTAAATTCCGCGCATATTCGGCTTCCGCGACGGCAGTCGTCCCGCAGTCGACGGTAACGACCAAATCGATGCCTCGGGACTTCAACGCTGCCAACGCAGGGCAATTGAGGCCATACCCCTCGCAAAACCGGCCCGGGATGTATATCTCATAATCCGCGCCTTTTGAATGCAGCCAATGAGCCATCAGCGCGCATGAAGTCATTCCGTCCACATCATAATCGCCATATATCGCAATGCGTTCGCCGTCTCTCACGGCAGCGAGGATTCGCGATACGGCTTTGTCCATGTCGGTCATCAGGAAAGGGTCATGTATCTCGCCCGGATAGCCGTCCAGCAATGCGCGCACGTCTTCAATGGTGGATTTCCCCCTGGAGGCAAGTAAAACGGAAATGAGCGGATTAATCCCCTTGCGGCAAAAATCTACTGCCGTGGGCCTGTCAAACCCACCTAAGTCCCAATTCTTATACCTCATATGCGCAATCCTTCCTGCCATCAGGCATCGTTTTACGCGATACAAAGAGCATTATAACTTTTCCGGGGGCAAAATGGAAGCGTAACTTTAAAAAAATAAGCATAAAACGGAGCTGCCGCAAAACGATTATATGAAATCGCGAGCGACAGCCCCTGCATTCCTAATTTTTGACGTCTAACTGCCGACGAGCCAACTATCCAGACAGACGCCCGCCGCGTAGTCGATTTTCCTTGCGAAGGCTTCGGGATAGTCCCTCTTCCAGCCTTTCATCTCCTCGTCCGTGACCTTCGCCACTTCCACTAGGAACCCGGACGTGGCCATGCCGGTGGAGTTTTTCCCGGTCATAGCTGTCGGAGTGATCAGATTTATCGCGCCGCCGCGATCTACCTCACCCGGGATGATAGGATCAAACCGGGCGCCGTGATCCATATAACATGTGTTTTGAATCAGGCGTTCCGTGACATACGCGCCGCCGAGCACGACACCCCGCTCATTGAATATCTTGACGATATCTCCGTGGCAGATGCCGCGTTTTTTCGCCTCGTCAGGATGGAGCCACAGCGGTTCATATTGGTATCCGTCCCCGGCGCGGATTTTCATCGTCTCGACTTCGCGGTTCCATGTGATGTCGTCGCACTGGGCATGCATGCGCCAACGGCCATGGTTGGACATGCACAGGAGAGGATAATTTTTCGCGCGGTCGCCTGAAAGACGTTCATCGTGATAATCGGTTTTTTCGACCCAGTGCGGCACGGGCAAACGTTCTTCATCGTCCGGCATGTATTTTTCAATGTCGCTTGAAGAAAATTCCAACAAGCCGGTAGGCGTGGTGAGCGGGTTATTTTTCGGGTCTTTATAAAAATTCTCAAATCCGGAGGGCGCCTCGTCCAAGTCTGTCCTGCACGGGACGACATAAATCTTTCTGTCCTTGAATTCCTCCCAGGACATACGCTCCTCGCAGCCGGTGGCTTTGTAGAAGTACCTTGTCTTTTGCTCATCGGTGAGGCGATTGCCGTCAGTGGTGCCGGTATAGGCATCATAATAATCCGGGCCCAATTTTTTCGCCACCGCCGCGCAGACATCAAAGTCGGTCATGGACTCGCCCAGAGGTTCGCAGCAGGGTTCCGTCAGATAAACGGATTGATACCCGCCGCTGCTCAGGTCGTTGGCAATGTCGTATATCTCATGCTTGGTGCAGACGGGCAGAATGATGTCCGCCAGATAGCAGTCGTTCTCCATCCAGGGGTGCTGTACCACGGAACACTCGATTTCAGGGCTCCGCATTGCCTTTACCGTCAGATATCCGTCGTTCCAGCAAGTTGTCTGGCAGGGGGCGCTCGACCAAGTCATGTGAATCTTGGAAAGCCCCGGGCGCGGATAAACGATTTTATCAAACTGGAATATGTTCGTCGGCTGCCGGAAATTGTTTGCATCCGGTATCTGGCTTGTGCTGAACATATGCATTCCATACCATTCGGCGTGGCCGTCCAAAATGGCTTTGTGGATGAGGCAGCGGGGAATAAACTGCTTAGGCGGCGGAAGCTGTTCAAAGAGTTGGACAAGCTCCGGAACCAGTTCCTTTTGTTTTGGGTTCAAAACAAAACGCTTCATGTTGATCGAATCCGGGAGATCCCCGCCCACCGGGCGAAGCGGGTCTCCGGCGTGGGGGACCGCAGGTAGAAATTCGCCCTGATATGGCATTGGATAATCCTTAGCCCACATGTTCCATTCAATAACTTTTGCCTGGCAGACGCCAGGTTTGCCGAGGCCGCGCATGCCGAGCAGCATGATTTCCAAACGCGCCGGCTCAGTGGAAAATGGCCCGCGTATGAATGAGCCGCCATTGCCGTGCAGGATGCTTGTGACTTTTTTTGCCCAGTCGCGGGCGAAAGCCTTTATTGTCCACTCCGGCACGCCGCATTTCTCCGATGCCCAGGCAGGCGTTTTAGGTTCGCCGTCTTCCTTGCCGAGCACATAATCGACGAATTTGTCGAAGCCGTATGTGTGGGATGCAATGTATTCTTTCTCATATGTCTCTTCCGTGAGCCAAATATAGGCGACGGTGAGCTGCAAGGCAGCGTCCGTGTTCGGAAGGACGGGAATCCATTTGTCGGCATGGACGGCTGCCCCGTAGTTGAGATCAGGACAGATGTATATGCTTTTGATGCCGATTGAAGTCAGGTAGTAGCACAGGCGGCTAGGCAGTTGACTTACAACGCCGAGCGGTGTCGTCTCCGGGTCGCAGCCCCAGAAAAGCAGGAGCTCTGAGTGCTTTGCGATATCCGGGAAAAGGTTACCCTGCGGATTTTGTTCTCCGACAGGCTCACATCCCCATACATGTTTTGCGCCCCAGTACCAGCCTTCCCAACTGTCCATGTTGCGCATTTGCAGTGTGTATCCCCCGAGGAGCGACAGCAGCCTGTTCGGGCAGCCGTGGCTCGGAGCGATATTTTTGCCCTCGCCGTGCATATCGGACTGGCACAGCACAGCCTCCGGCCCGTATGTTTCCTTGACGCGGATAAGCTCATCGGCCAGTATTTGCGTGGCTTCGTCCCAGGAGATTCGGACATAGGGCGATTTGCCCCTGTTTTGCGGGTTGCGCTCGCCTTTCGGATCCCAGTCGACGCGTTTCAGCGGCCATAGCACGCGGTTGGGCGAATAGACGCGGGTTTTGTAGGCCAATCCGAACGGAGTGATAGTCGCGCGGTTCGGCGCGTGCATAGCCCTGCCGCGCGCTTCGATTTTCCACGGGTTGCATTTTTCCTCGACGTATTCCTTGTCATAGAAATAAGGGCGGATGCGCGTGATTTTTCCATCGTTGGAATCGACAGAGCAGGGACCGCCGCTTTCCGGGCCCATCAAGCTGTAGCTTACTAGATTTTGTTTATCCGGTTTAAATTTGCTGCTCATAATGCCGTTCTTTCCATCCTTTCTTAACGCGATAGGCGCCTATTTGTTACACAGTGAACATTATAACTTCTCCGAAGCAAAAATGGAAGAGTTACTTTGAATAAATTAGGGGTTGTGTCAGATTTGTTATGAAAACCCATAGGGGTCGATGGCAATCGACCCGCAATGAACGTCAATCCAAAATGGGCTGATTACCATCAGCCCCTACGAACGGCGAATGAGGATGCAAGAATTAGAAATAAGGGCGACTGTTAAGCCGCCCTTATGCGCTGGATCATACAATGTTTAGCATCACAGAGTTTCCTCCTGATGCGGGGAGGGAAGGTTTATACGAACTTCGCGCCTTCTTCCCAAGCGACGAGCCTGACGAAACCGCCGTCGGCCATTTCGCAGCGGAACGGGAACGCGGCTATCGTCATGCGGCGGCCGGTTACCTGATCGATGTCGCCGCCGGCGTTTTCGATCGTTATGCAGCCATACTGCATGAATTTGCGGTGGCAATACTCGTAATCCGGGAATTCCTTGTTGGGATCCTTGCCGGTCGCTTCGCGATAAATCGTGTCGAGCCACGGCATTTGCTCTTTGAGAGGCATATGCCACAGCGGAGAATCGGTGGCGCCCCATGTGCCGGTGATGCCCTTGATTTTCTTTTCAAACAGGAGCCAATCGCAGACTTCAGGCCCCATGCCCGGATAGTAGTTGAAGTATTTGTCGTTGTTGACGCGCCAATAACGATGGAATCCGGTGTTGACCACGACCCAGTCGTTCGGGCGGATCTCAAGACCGTCCTTCTTCGCGGCTTGCTCGAAATGCTCGGGTTTAAGAATTGTCCAAATATCCCCGAACCTCTTGTGGTCGCCGTCGGCTGCGTTCCACTTCGCTTCAAATTCGTCATACAGATGGGTCATATCGAGGATGACGCCGGTTCCGATGCAGAATTCGAGAGGAAGTTCGTCAAGGCTATAGCCGTAACGTTCCTGATCGACTTCTTCCAGATGCATGACATGATTCGGCGCATCCATATGCGTCGCGGCATGCAGCGTGCCTGTATAAGTCATTGTGCGTTTGTGGAATCTCTCAAGGTATTGGCCGCGCGGGAAAACGAGGTCCTGGCGTACGCCCGGGAAGGGCCACAGAGGGGTGTCAACGCCCCACGGTTGCGACAAATCGTAGATTTTCACCATTTTTGACTTGTCAAGATAGAATTTGCTTTTGTCGAGCGGCATGTATGCCATAGTTTATGATCCTCCTTAGAAATATATTGTATATGTTGATTACAGCTAGCTTATTCTACCCCCATATCAATTCCAAAGTCAAGCAGTTTTCTCGTTTTTTTGAACAAAATCAACATATTGTGCATCATTGATAAAAAAACTTTATGCATATCATAAATAACAGTCCCTCAAGAAAAAACTTGTAATTATACGAGGATTGCATTAAAATGAACTGGCAGCGGTTCGCTGCCAATTTGAATTGGATAGAGGGAAAGATATATATGGCAGAGCGTAAACTGATTATAATCGGCGCGGCCGGAAGGGATTTTCACAATTTCAACACCATGTACCGCGACAACCCCGCATACAAAGTAGCAGCATTCACAGCAACGCAAATACCCGACATCGCAGACCGCAAGTACCCCGCAGAGCTTGCCGGCAAACTATACCCTGACGGCATTCCAATTTTCGCTCAGGATGAGCTGGAAAAGCTGATCAAAGACTTCGATGCGGACGAATGCGTCTTTTCATACAGCGACGTCTCATACTCCGCCGTGATGGGGATAGGCGCACGCGTAAATGCCGCAGGAGCGGACTTCACCCTGCTTGGTCACAAAAAAACGATGATAAAAAGCTCCAAGCCCGTCGTCGCGGTGGGCGCCATACGCACAGGCTGCGGCAAAAGCCAGACCTCGCGCCGTATCGTCGAGGTTTTGATGAATCATGGGCTGAAGGTGATAGCCATCCGTCATCCCATGCCTTACGGCGATCTTGTCGCGCAAAAAGTGCAGCGTTTCGCCTCGATTGACGACCTTGCGAAATACGATTGCACTATAGAAGAGATGGAGGAATACGAGCCTCATATAGCGCGCGGCAACGTCATTTATGCCGGCGTTGACTATGAGGCGATCCTGCGCGCGGCGGAAAACGATCCGAACGGCTGCGACGTTATCCTGTGGGACGGGGGCAACAATGACTTTCCGTTCTACCGCCCCGACCTGATGGTCACCGTGACGGATCCGCACAGGCCGGGACACGAGCTGTCCTACTACCCCGGGGAAACGACGCTCAGAATCGCCGATGCCGTCGTCATCAACAAAATCGACAGCGCGGACTTTGACAATGTCCAAACGGTCAGGGACAATATCGCTCGGGTGAACCCGAACGCGACCGTTGTGGAAGCCGCGTCCACCATTAGCGTTGGCGACCCCGGGCTGATCCGCTCAAAGCGGGTATTGGTCGTGGAAGACGGCCCGACCCTCACGCATGGCGAAATGAAAATAGGCGCGGGCATCGTTGCGGCGCGCCGTTTCGGCGCGGCCGAAATAGTCGACCCGCGCCCATATATTGAGGGAAGGCTGCATGAGACCTTCAGGACGTATCCGGGTATCGGAGCGGTCCTTCCGGCAATGGGTTACGGTGAGCAGCAGATGAAGGATTTGTCCGCCACGATTGACCGGGCAGATTGCGACTCGGTTATCATTGCCACGCCAATCGACCTCGGCAGGGTAATCAAAATCAGCAAGCCCAACACGCGGGTCGAATACAACCTGCAGGAAATTGGCCGTCCGAACATGGACGACGTATTGGCGCCGCTGATTTCGCGGCTTCGTTAGCCCAATCCTAAGCAGTTAGCAGCTGTAATACATCTCGAATTCCACAGGCTGCGGCATTTGATTGTAGAGGGCGGCTTCCGCCCTCTTGTTTTTGATCCAAAGCTCAATAAGCCGCTTTGTAAACACGCCTCCTTCAATGAGGAACTCATGGTCGCGCTCCAAAGCGTCCAACGCCTCATCCAGGCTTGAGGGCAACGACTTGATTTTTTTCTTCTCCTCGTCGCTCAACGCATACAAATTGAAATCAAACGGGCCAAAACCCTTTTTATCGGGGTTTGTCTTCTTTTTAACCCCATCGAGGCCCGCCATAAGGATGGCCGAATAGGCATAGTACGGATTGCATGTGCCGTCAGGGCTCCTCAACTCAAAACGCCTGTTCTCAGGGCCTTTCGCATATGCGGGAATCCTGACGACCGCGCTTCTGTTGGACGTGGCGTAACCGATAGTCACCGGCGCCTCATACCCCGGGGTGAGCCTTTTGTATGAATTGGTGCTTGGATTCGTGATCGCACACAGCGCCGGGACATGCTCAAGAATCCCGCCGATGAAATACAGCGCCGTATCGCTCAGTTGCGAATACCCGTCCGCGTCGTAGAACACGGGTTCGTTGTTTTTGAACAAAAGCATGTGTACGTGCAAACCGTTTCCGGCTTCCCCGTATATGGGCTTTGGCATAAAGGTGGCCGTTTTGCCTTCGGCGACGGCGGCGTTCTTGATTATGTATTTTGTCATCATGGTCTTGTCAGCCATTTCAAGCAGGCCCCCGAACTCCACCTCAATTTCGATCTGACCCGGGCCTCCCACCTCATGGTGATGGTACTTTACGGAAATGCCCTGTTCTTCCATGATTAATACGACCCTGCTCCGAAAGCCGCATAACGTGTCCATCGGCGGCGTCATATGGTATCCGCCCTTAAGCGGCATTTTATAGCCCAGATTCCCCGTTTCAACTCCCGTGTTCCACTCGGCCTGCACGGAATCTATGCGGAATTTGGCGGAGTTTGGAAGGACGCTGTAGCTGACGTGGTCAAAGACGTGGAATTCAAATTCCGGCGATATCCTCATTTCGTCCGCAATCCCCGACGCGCGCAGATGCTCCTCCGCGCGGATCGCCACGTTGCGCGGGTCCTGATCGAATCTGCTGTTCTCGCTTATGCCAATGACAAAAACGTCGCCGATCATGGAAAGCGTGGGCACTTGGGCGAAAGCGTCCAAATAAGCGGTTTTCAAATCCGGCACAAAGATCATGTCGCTTTTTTCCACCGGCGCGAAGCCGTAATTGGAGCCGTCAAATCCGACGCCATTTTTTAGCGTGTCTTCTGTAAACTTATCAATGGGCATGGTTAAGTGCCTCCATCGCCCGTTGATGTCGGCCATCATAAAATCCGCCATTTTAACGGCGTTTTTTTCGCAAAAGCTCTTCGCTTCGTTCAAATTAGTAAACATTTATCCCTCCGATGTCAGCGGACCGAATTCTCGGATTTCATCCCGATCGTCCGCATGCAATCGATTATACCCGGAAAATGTCCATTTTGCAATAAAAAAAGAACTAAGCCGCAGAGGTTGTTGATTTTTTGAAAGAATTGTGATACCATGCCGGATAGACGCAAAAAAACGAATTACTGCGGGAGGGAGTGGCATTGATTTGAAAAGAACGGCAAGCATAGTCGCGCTCCTTCTATTAATTATGGTGACGGCCTCCGCGACGACGGCAGGCACGACCACCGACCCGCTGATAACGCTGAGCTATTTGGACGGGACTTTCGCCGCGTCTTTGAAAACTGAGATTTCAAATATGCTTGGCGGCGCGGCGGACAAATCGATGAACAGCCTTGACTCCCTGTACAGAGACTATTTGGACTATGCCTTCGCCCCTAGCTTTGAAAGGATTTCGCTATCTTCAGGAGACTCCGTAGTGCTTACAATGGGAAGCAGCTTCATCCTGCAATCCGGATCGGTTACGCTGACATCGGTAGAAGGCACGGTGATCAACATCGCGACCGGGAGGACGGTATCTTCCGGAGGGCGGCTGAATGCGCGCCAACGTTATTTCTGCGCGGAAAACACGTCCGCGCTCATTACTGCGGATTCCGCATCCGCAGGCAGTGTGGACGGTTACTATTTCATTAATACCGCCGTGCCAAACCGGACGCACCCGGTTTTCAGGGATGTCAGGGAAAGAGACTGGTACTACAATGCAGTAGACTTTGTGTATAACAACAATCTCTTCGGGGGGACGGCGCCAAACACATTCTCTCCGGATGTGCCGATGACGCGGGGCATGTTCGTCACGGTGCTTTACAGGCTTGAATCGGAACCGGAGGCCGGAACCGGAGGACAGTTCTCGGATGTTAAGGATTCATCGCTTTACTACTATGACGCGGTCACATGGGCAAACGCAAACGGCATCGTATTGGGGCACAGCGACGGCACGTTCGGGCCTAATGACCCTGTTACCCGAGAGCAAATGGCAGCTATCATACACAGATACGCGCAGTACAAGCAACGCGACATGTCTTCGCCGGGCTCGACGTTCGACACATTCCCCGATAGGGGGGATGTGTCCGGTTACGCGGAACCGGCGATGAGGTGGGCCGTTTCGCAAGGAATAATAAGCGGTTCCGATGGCAGGCTCCTGCCCCGGCACACCGCGACAAGGGCACAAGTTGCGCAGATAATCACTAACTATGCCGCAACCATAGGGTGATGAAAAAATATTTCTAAACAATGGAGGGGAGAATAACCGTGGATAATGTATTTAATGTTTTTAAGGAAGAGAAAAGAAGGGCGTTCAGTTGGGCTAATTTGGGCGATATCAAACACGGCCGAGGGGATCTCGGGGAGGAAATGCCTGTTATTGTATACAGGCTCATGCAGTTTACCCTTTTTGACGCAATGAGCGAAGAATTCGGCATCGAACGGGCAAATGACTTCTTCAGGAAAGCCGGATATTTGGCCGGGACAGAATTCGCAAAAAATGCATTGAAGCTTGATTTGGACTTTGACAGTTTCATTTCGCATCTTCAAGACTCTCTAAAACAATTGAAAATAGGCATACTGCGAATGGAAGCATTCGATCCGGAGAACGGCAATATAACGCTTACCGTTGCGGAAGACCTTGATTGCAGCGGGCTGCCCATTACAAACGAGAACGTGTGCGTCTATGACGAAGGCTTTATTGCAGGCATTCTGGAAGCATATACCGGGAGCAAGTATCACGTCCGCGAAGTAGACTGTTGGGCGACAGGCGACCGGGTATGCAGATTCAAAGCAGGGCCCATCAAGGATTGACGGCGATGCGCTACGGAAATATGCACACACCAAGGGGTGCCGGGACTCTTATCCCGCCACCCCAAGTTCCGCAACGTGTTCCTTCGTTACCGTTCCGCAATTAGCCTATAGTTATTTCTTTTCTGAGGTACGCTTATGAGTGCCACATCTGATTTGCTGTTCGCCTACCTTCGCAATATGTTTTATGCAACATCCGGCTCCGAGCTTGAGCTTGACAAACTTGAGGAAGACTACGTCATGCTCGGCAAGGGGTTGATGTTCTATGCCCATTGCGTCAGGCAGTATTTGGAGTTTGCGAATTCAATGGCGCGCGGCGATTTGGGCACGGAAGTGCCTCCTCCGGAAAACGAGCTGGCAGCTCCGCTAAAATCGATCCATGCGAATCTCAAGCACCTCACCTGGCAGTCGCAGCAGGTTGCAAAAGGGGACTACAAACAGCGCGTCGACTATATGGGGGAATTTGCCGATGCCTTCAACACCATGGTCGAGCAACTCGCGGATCGTCAGCACAAACTGGAAAACGAAATAGACATCAGCCGAAAACGCACCGAAGCGATGGAGCAAAGCAATCTGTTGTTCAGAGAATTGATGCGCCTCATCCCGCAGCAGATATTTGTCGTTTCCATTGCAAATCAAGAAATACTGCTTACCAACGATATGGCGCAATCCGAAATAGATTACGATTCGGAGTACATTAGCGAGGTAATTAACCTTCTGCCCGGGGACGAAGCCCAAAGCAACAATCGTACCTTTGACCTCCAGTTAATTCAGGACGGAAAAGAGCGATTCCTTGTTGTAAACATGTATCCAATAGAATGGCAAGGGGAAAATGCGGCAGTTTTGATCATCAACGATGTCAGCACGGAGAAAATGCGGTTGAAGGAATTGGAAAACTACGCATACCGCGACGCCCTGACCCACACGTACAACCGCTTCTACGGAATGCTCGCGCTGAATGAATGGATGGAAAGCAAAAGACCGTTTTCTCTGGTTTTTGTGGATTTGGACAATCTGAAATACGTAAACGATAAGTTCGGACACAAAGAGGGAGACATATACATAATTAAAATGGCGGGATATTTGCAATCGTACTCTCAGGATACCGTGGTTTGCCGCCTCGGAGGGGACGAGTATATGCTTCTTGTCCCCGATGCAAGTTTTGATGAAGCCAACTCCCGCATGGAAGAAATCCAACAAGCGATACAAAGCGATGAGTATCTGAAGGGCAAGGATTATTACTACAGCATCAGCTTCGGCGTGGTCGCCATAGATGAAAATACAGAAATGTCGTCAAGCGATGCTCTCAGCGTCGCCGACGAGAGGATGTATGTACACAAACGGATGAGAAAAAAAGGCCGTCAGGTTGCGGTTTAGCGGCTCAATCGGGATCAAGTAGGAGGGCTGTCGCAAAACGATAAGGTATCCCCGAAAATGGAGATACCTTTCCGATTACTTTTATTGTATTGAGCATATAAATCGGTTGATAAGAGTTTTGTTTAGTCTGATATAATGTATGATTGGTCGTTGTGCCGCTAGATAAATATCTCGCTGCGTACTTTCTTTGCCAATTCACGCGCCTCAATACTATCTTCAACGGAGCATTTTACCATATTGGATATCTGGCCTATTCTCTCAGGATTTCGATGAATAGGAATCGTTAAATCCCGCAATCTATCTCCTAGAGAGTTGATAATATCCTGTGAGAATGTTTTTGACATAATTTGTTTTTTTAGGTAATCTGACGAGAGCGCGGCTAACAGGTAAAATCTATCTATCCCATAATTGTTTTCAAGAACTCTGATTTTGTACAAGTGGCTTTGATAAACCATTTTAGTGTCATATTTGGAGATCATTGCACATGTACCTATTAGATATGAACCATCCTTAACCATAAGAATGTCTCCTTCGCGAACATCTTGTTTCTCCGCGAATGCATTATATATTTCATCACTCAACAGGTGTTTTGGATCAGTTTTTATTTCCCAATTTGAAATATCCGACGTTCGAATAAAGGGAACATTACCAGTTCCATAAGATAGTTTACCTACTTCATCGCCAGTTGAAACATATAAAACACCCTCGTTCATTAACTGACCTATAGTTATTAACCGATATTTCGTCTCGTCAATCTGGCAAGATTCAGTAGTGCGGTAGGTATATGCCCTAGGCGCTAAAACGCAATTCTCAACATCATTAATAGAGATTGTAAATCCAAGATGGGTATTCGGCACTATACCTTTATGGATATATTCAAGATATGTGTCTGCTATTGAGGGGATATCATCATTAGGGACTTCTCGTCCGCGGGAATCATGTCCACACCATTTGGCTTCCGCCATAAAAATATCATATGGGTTAAGGTCAAGCTTGCCTTTCTTCTTTAAAATGAGTAGGCAGGTTTTTGTATGTGTGCCTCCCTTACCTGATGTTTTAAACAAATCATCAGGCATACCTATGACCGCCTTTACATAACATTGGTTACAGATGAATTCGACAACATGCGCGTATTTTTTACTGGAAATCATACTTTCTGGCACAACAATACCTATCAATCCGTTTGGCTTAACTAGGCGAATACATTTTTCCATAAAAACGACTTGCGGCGGAACAGTCTCATTTATTTCGGAAGTTTGAATCATTTCACCATTCTTTAATCTTTTATATTTATATGCGATTTTATACCTGCTAAGTGTCTCAATCGTTCCCGTTTGGATGCTTGCCCCAAACGGAGGATTGGTAAAAATAATATCGTATGCATTTTCACCGCAACCAAGCGTATCTTCGTTCCACAACAAACTATCCGCACACTTTATGTCTGAGGATGCTTTTACTAGACACGCCAAGTGAATTTTCGCAAGACGAGTTAAATACTCATCTTTATCTACACCGTGCAAGTTATTAATTCCGTATTTTTTAGCATTGCCACCAGTGATCCCCCAGTGCTTCAGTGTTGCAACTAGAAATCCGCCAGCCCCACAAGCGGGGTCTAGTATAGTGTGATGTAATGCCGGAGAGACCATCCGAACTAGAGCTTTAGCCGCATTTTGAGGAGTGAAAAACTGCCCAGATTGCCCCTTAATCACATCGCCCATAAATATCTCATATGCGCCACCTATAACATCTCTACCTATGTTGTGAAGATCAAGCGAACTAAACTTGGTGTCTATGTACTTTATAGCTACAGGGTCTAATTCTATCTCGGCTGATTTATTACTATAGATATCAGGGTATTGCTTTAGGACATCCTTAAATGTTTTGCGATAAAGCCCAGACAGCACAATCTCGTCGGTCTTAACAGTATCTATGCAGTCAAGTTTATATTTGCAGAACATTAACTTAATGATTTCCTCAAGGAAAAACTCGTCTCTTGTGGCTCCGACAAAACGGCCAGCTAAAAAATTCCTGATTTCGGCAAATGCATGTTTAGCAGAAAAGTTTTCCATAATAATAGTCCATTCCTTTCTGCGAAAGGCACAAAACGGGATGAAACCGGGCTGTGCCTTTTTTGTTTTGCTATAATAATGCTGAGGCAAGGGTACACTACAAAGCGCGGGGAGGTGAGTGGGACCGGTATAGCTGCCGACCGCATAATAATGTGCGCCGACTGCTCTTTCAAGCACAAATAAATGTCGCCAATGAGTACGTAGACTAAACTTTGATAAACAATTCTCGTTTATGCCTGAGTGGTCAGTCAATGCCCTTTGTCCTCAAGTATTTTAAGGAGATGAGGCAATGTTAAAAATCGTGTACCCAATCTGCTGTGGAATTGATGTCCACAAAACTTTCGTTGTTGCGTGTATCGCTTCGACAAACGCCAAAGGCGTTACCACCTACCAGAGCAAGAGGTTCTCCACTTACACAAAGGACTTGCGGGAACTTGCCGAGTGGCTCGCCGCCAACAACTGCAAGGATGTATGCATGGAGTCAACGGGCAAGTATTGGCATCCTGTCTGGAATGTACTGGAGCTTACCTGCAAACCCGTCCTTGCTCACCCCAAGTATCTCAAAGCCATCCGCGGCAAGAAAACCGACAAGAGGGATGCGAAATGGATTGCCGATGTGTTTAAGCACAATCTAGTGTCCGGAAGTTTTATCCCGCCCGCTAAAATTCGGGAGTTGCGTGACCTTACGCGTTACCGCGTAAAGCTGACCAACTACACGACCGGGGAGAAAAACCGAGCCCAAAACTGCCTGACTACCTCAAACATCCAGCTTGACCACGCTTTTTCGGATGTTTTCGGTAAAAGCGCCACAAGAATCTTGGATTACATGCTGGAACACCCAGAAGAGAAGAACTTTGACGTTACTCCCTTTGTTGATGGGCGGTGCAAAACGCCGATCGAAGAAATCCAGTTGGCTGTCGATGGTACGATATCGCGTGAGCAAACGGAGAAATTGAAAATAGTTCGCTCCCATATGGAGTCGTTGGAACTTTGTAAGATGAACCTTGAATCCGAAATACTTACGCTTGCCGAAGAATTCTGGCCGCAAGTTAATCTCGTTGCTTCTGTGCCGGGTATCCGCGACTTTTCTGCAATCTCTGTTATTGCGGAAATTGGTGCGGATATGTCCGTGTTTCCGTCTGCCAAGCACCTTTGTTCTTGGGCTGGCCTTGCTCCGCAGTGCAATGAGAGTGGCGGCAAGAAGAAATCCAGTCGTGTCAGTCGTGCCGGCGCTTACATCAAGCCGCTTTTGATTCAGTGTTCCAATGCTGTTGTTACCAGCAACAAGCATCCTGAAATCAAGAACCGTTATCTGTCCATCAAGAAACGCCGTGGTCACAAGAAAGCCATTGTTGCCATCGCAAGAATGCTTCTTACCGCCATATTCCACATTCTATCAAAGAATGAGCCGTATAATCCAGACCTTTACCGCAAATCTGATGTCTCTCCGATTGATTATGAGCAACAGGCTATTCTTTTGTTGGAAAAACGCGGCTTTGCCGTAAGTAAAATCTCTGTAGAGTAACTCCATCGCAATTTAAAATTTGGCCGTTTCCAACGGTCTGCTTTGCTATACCCTTTTTTACAGCCTAATCCGCAAGGTTTGTTTCAGACTACAGCCCTCAGTTTTCAGTTTATGTAAATATTATAAGCCCTTACAGTTTATGGATCAAGCGTTTTTGGCAACATATTATGAAAACTCTACTGCAGGATATATTCTACTAAGGTTTATTGCGCAAATCAGCGGTTTGTGATACTGTTGTGTAAAAATGTTGAGGGGATATTGCATTATGGAGTTTAAAGAAGTCTTGGAAGCCGCCGTAAGTAAGCAGCGATTCAATATTAACGATTGCGTTGAGTTTGAGCAATACTTGGCTCCACAAGCCCTTACCGCCCTTGCTATTATCAATATACGGTTAACAGACTCGCAGGCGTTGGCTTTCAAGCGCAGCATTGTCCGCAACTCTTTTCTTATTGAGCCTGTCAACGACGCGGTGAAATCCACAAAAATGGCAACGCATTGGAGTGAACGATTGGCCGGAGACATACGTTTTGCCTCATATGAAACATGTGAGCAAATATTAGAAAAGCTGATATTTCGATTTTCGACCTTGAATGATGATGATTTTGCAATTGTCAAGGAGTTTTGTTCCTACACGGTAATATCATACGAAATGCCCATAGATTATATCGAACGTAATGCAGACCCAATACATACTGCCGATAATATAGATATTTTCCTAAATGACGACATCATGCGTTGTGCGTTGCTTAGAAAATTCATTCGTGATAAAAAAGATATTCCTGCAAGTCAAGTATTCCAGACTATTCTAAGCAACAAGCTCGATACGAAGGCGTATCTTACTGATAGGGCATTAACAGGCGGATATAAAACCAACCGCGAAAAGCGATGGGAGGCACACCCAAATTCTGTTCAATATGCCCTGCGCAGAGATTGTATGCAGATTGAAACAAAGCTACTAACTCAAATTGCAGCTTTTGAGGGTCGCTATGCGGAATTTGTATCAGCGCTTCAAGCAGATGGTCTGCTACCAGAATCATTTGGCTGCTACAAGTGTCCAATAACTGGTGATAACATACAATATTCAGAATTCTCGAATGATGTTTTATATCCTACACATGGTAACTCAAAATTCCAAGTAGGACATTTAAACCCCCTAAAATCACAAGACATCACAGGTTATTATGGCCACACGGCAAATAACATTGGTTGGATGTCAGAGAACGGGAATCGCATTAAGGGTAGTCTATCTATGGACGAAGTCAACGAGTTGCTCCGTAGGATATACCGAAACCGGCCAGAGCTTCAATAATCAGAAGTCGCACGGTAGACAACTGGCAGTAATCGGACGCTTGGTTACAGAATAGAGCGCGAGATTGCCAAGGAGAGTTCAAAGTTTCCTCTGATGACCGTGGACAAGGTCAAGTTCTTCATGGAGCGTTTTGTCGGCGGCGATGTCGGCGAATTTTTCTTCCGCGAAAATCTGATAGACACCTTTTCAATATGATTGTCGTATATAACGACAAAATAGCCATCCTGTATAATGTACAAGATGGCTAACTTGAGACCCTATTTGTTTTTCAAATGGGTTGGTCGGAGTAGCGATATAGGACTTTTTAAAAAACATAACAATATCAATGGTTTCAAGGCAGCCGATAAGCTGATTTTGCATCAAAATCCCGCCCATGTTTGATAACACAGGCGGGATTCTTTCATTGTCCCTTATTCGTCAACGTACCCTTGACCCGTGTCAAGCGTGATTACCTTTGTTGTGTTGTCGTAGCCTACATGGACGTCCACCGCATTTCGGATTTTGGCGATGCGTGGCGGCCACGTCTCGGCAAAAGAGTTCTTTCATGTGTACACCGCCTTTCGGATTTTTTGATTAGTCCATAAAATGTTTGTACGCCCGATTGGCGAATACCCCCGTGTGCTGATTCTGGAGTGTCCCGTTTGAATCGAAGCGCCCGCCCCCGACGCCGTCGGTGATGCCGGCCTGTGCCGCCCAACCGACATATACCGACGCCCAATCCGGCACGTCGGAGAACACGTCCGTGCCCAAAGGCGAACCTGAAAAGTCAATCCCAAGTATGTTTTCAGCCATGCGCCCGAGCATGGTCACCATCTGGGCGCGGGTAAACGTGCCGTTGGGATCATACCTCGTGCCGTCCACGCCGTTGCTGATCCCCGCCGCTTTAAGGAACGTGACGGATTTATTGTCGGTGTCGGAGAATTTGTCGGTCATGTCGTACCCGTTTTCGGCGGCGATCGCATCAATGGTGTCGCCGGTCGTGACCTCGATCAGCCTGATGACGGCGTCGGCGGCGAGAAGGCGGCTTGTCGGTTGCGTCCAGTTGCCAATCATGCTGTCAATGACAAGACCGTTTTCAATGGCTTCTTCCAACCCCTCTATCGCCCAGGTTGCCGCCCCGACGGTCGGGCCGGACGGCTCGGGTTTGTCAGTGTTCGCTGTATAGCTAGGGATGGAAATTAAGCCAAGCTTATATTCATTTCCAATTGTACGCAAAGTAGTCGCAACGCCTGTTCTAGGGTTTAGCCTAATATCGTCATATGGAGGGGAACTCAGTTCGTTGCCGTCCTTGTCAATTATATATAGCTTATCGTCCAGTCTGACCGGAGCAAGACCTTCGTAAAAAGAGTCCGCCGAGTCATACTTAATAGGAATGACGACATTGCCGGTTTTGTCGATGAAGCCCCATTTTCCGTCAATACAGACCGCCGCCATGCCTTCGGAGAATTCGGATATGTCGTCATATATGGGGGGAACGGCCTCTTTGCCCGTCATGTCGACGAAACCATACTTTCGCACACTCCATTCACCGACTTCAACCACTGCCA
>Ga0099364_10005902_pt1 | contig 17997 bp, 8 predicted proteins | sample TergutTh196P3_FD_73070 | JGI IMG/M metagenome (GOLD analysis project Ga0099364, IMG submission 73070) | Microcerotermes parvus P3 segment gut microbial communities from Pointe-Noire, Republic of the Congo - Th196 P3 | ecosystem: Host-associated > Arthropoda: Insects > Digestive system > Gut ...
AGTCTTTCGAGTTCGGCGATTCGTTTGTCTGTGGCATCCATAAGCGACATGATAATCTTTTGCCAAATAATTAGAAAGACCAAATCAAAAAATGGCGTGAACGGTTACGAACAATTCAGGCATGGATAGAAAAAACCTAATCTGCCGCTGTGCCGGTTGACTCTGCCGGACAAACAGACAACTCGACGGTCGGTCGATCACAATGTCGCCGCCGTACCGGGTTTCCGGGAATTCCGGCACCGCCCATGAGTCCGCAAATACCACCGAACGCAATGTTCGAACAATATCTTCCGGCGTTTCGTCCGAAAGAAGTTCATAACGATGAACTTCCATCTGCATTTTTTCCGGTTGCCTTGCCGACTCCATCGTTGTAATTTCAAGCGTTTGATGGTCAACAATCCTGTATGTCAGTGCAACCAAGTCCACCGAAGCGAGCGACAATTCCAATGCGTCACTGACCGTTCCCCTATCGCACTGCACGGTCGCTTGGACCGACGCAAACGGAGTCAATGCCCGATGGAGCGATTGATGGTCAACGATAATCGTCAAGTCCGTCATTGATTCCAACTGCGCAATAATACGGGAAAGCGGAACCGCCTGATAGTGATTAAGCGTCATCGGTTCCATCACCCGATCCCAACCGAATGCTTCGGGAGCCAAGGTTTCCCCCGTCAGTGCCGTCTTCGGCGGCAGTTGACGAACAGTACGGAGTTGCTCCAAAAACCGCTGAATTTTGTCCCTTTTTCGTATTAAACTCTTTCTGCTTGGTTGTTCTCCTCGCACAACGCCCAATCGGTTGCCCGCCAAGACCGCAACGGTTGCTTCGGGAACAACGAGTTTGTGCACCATTTCAGCAAGCACTTCGGGAGTCAAGTCGTCGGTTCGTTCCACGAAATCGGACACATCGAAGGTCAAGTCCACCGCATCGGCGGTCTCTTTCGGCGAAATCAGTATTTGCCGATCCGCTGCGATCCACTGCATGTCCAGTGTTGCGAGTGTTTGTGTCAGGATTTCCTCGGCTGTTGCTTCGCTAAACTGACCGCTGACGGGTGTTTTGACCGACAGAGATCGCGCAGTCATTTCATCGATGTCCAGCGTCATCGGAATTCCTGTCAGGGGAGACATATCACGTACGAATTCGATCAAACTCTGTTGGTCAAAGTTTGCTTCGAGAATCGGCAAAGCGAGCCTTGCGTCAATGTCGATGTCCGGCACGAAAGTATCGAGTAAACCGGGCATGTGCTGTTCAAAAGCAGAAAGAATATCGTCCGGCGTTTGTATATGTTCATCAGGGGAGGATTCCTGTCCAACGGGTGTGTCTTGAGCCAATGCCATCGGCATCGGCACGATTTCCAGCGGTTCTGATAGTTCTGCCGGTTCTTCGATAGGCAGCACGGCATCAATTTCCACTATGTCAATTTTTTCTATCTGACCGATTTTTTCTGCTGGCTCGGCTGGTTCGATACCCACTGGTGGCGGTTCTTGTGATTGTGGCTGCTCCGGTTTTTGGAACACTATCAAAAAGCCGAGAGCGAGAAGGAGAACAGCGGACAAACCAAGGAGGAATCCGACCAGCATCTTCCGGGTTTTGACTTCCGTTTCGGACACGTCGGGGTCCTGCGGACTCGCATCCAGAAAAGTCTCGGCTCGAAGATTTACCTTCGAGGAGTGCCCGATGATGCCGGAAGCAGTCTCATGGGTCAAGAGATTGGGAAAACGTTTGTGTACAACCGGTTTCTCAGGCGTTTCGTGCTTTGGTGCAGGTGCATTTCCCGAGGGATGAACGAGTACCGCGGTACCGCACTGCGGGCAGGGGACAATTCTGCCAATCAATGTTTCGTCCTTGACGACGAGTTTTGCTCCACAATTTGTGCAAAAAAACGTGAACATGTAACCGAATAAAGTTGGACTGCCCTGTAAGTGCTCCCACACCTTTGGTTATTAGCCTTGCTCCATGCTCCCGTCATTCCTGTGAAAACGGGAATCCAGAAGGCTGTTTTGAGACGTTTCGTCTGGATTTCCACCTACGTGGGAATGACGTGGTGGGCTATGGCACAAGCCTATTCATCTTCTGCTTTTTTGCGTCCGATGACCTCCGGCTCTCCCTCTCCGGCGGGTGCTTCTTCTCCGTCGGCGACCTCAACAGGAGCAACGCAACTGACGACGAGAGTAGAGGCATCAATCAGTGCTTGGACTCCTTTGGGAAGTTCGAGGTCGCTAACGTGTATTGTTTTGCCGAATTCAAGGCTATTGATGCTCACCTCAATTTTTTCGGGGATGGCAGCCGCCTCGCATTCGAGTTCAATGGTGTGTATAGCAAGTTTCACCACACCCCCTTCTTTTGTGCCGGGAGCCTCGCCGCGCATTTCGACGGCAACGGTTACTTGGATTCGTTCGTCCGCATCGACCCTTGCAAAATCGACATGCAGGATTTCTGTCCCCCAGGTATTCCATTGGACATCTTTGATGAAAGCGTTTTCCGAGAGTCCGCCGGACAGAGCCACAAACCGGTTGCCGTGCCGAACGGCTGCGTTGAGTTCGTCCGCCGACAATATAAGACTTTTGACCGCTTTTTTATGCCCGTACAGAACCGCTGGCACCCGACCGCCGCTTCGTAACCGCCGATTGGCACGTTTGCTGTATTTGTCCCGCAATTCAACCTTTAGTGTGTGGATTTCCGCCATCTTTTTGCACTGTTATCCTATCTAATTGAGAGACTGTCATTATGCCACAGTTTTTGCCGTATGCAATGCCCCCTGCTCTTGCGGAGTGCGTGCGACTTTTGTAGGCAGATTAGGCACTTCCCAATCGTTTTCCAACGATGAACGCAACTTCTTACAAGAGTTGGCTTTACAAACAAAAATGTTATAATTTTCGCCTTGTGTCTTTTCCTTATTGACGTATTGGGTATGTCAGCCATTCTTTGATCGTCCATATGTGATCGGTGAGTCCCGCCGACATTGCAGGACTACAAGATCCTGCCCAACCATCAGGACGCCGCAACGTCCGTACCACCCAACAAAAATTGTAACTGTACATGATGGAGACGATTTTATCTTCGGGCACCCAATTCGTTCAACGAGATTTTGGCACGTTATCTCGTTTACCCGAACTGCGCCTTGAATCGCAGTTCGCTGGCTCGACCGAGGGATTCTTCGGCTTGTTCTCTTCGGCCTGCGGCGATATAGTAGGCACTCAGTATGGAAAAGCCAAAGGGATCATCAGGTTCCAACGCACAGTATTTTTCTATATTTTCGATAGCAGCATCAACGTCATTTACTTTTTTATGAAATGCCGCCAGTGCGTTATAAGCGAGTGAGAAGTCAGGAGATTCCACGGTAATTTTCCGCAACATCTCCATTGCTTGGGCAACTTCGCCCGCACGCTGTAACTCCATACAGGCATCGTATTGTTCCAGAGCAGTCGCGGGATTAAACACAGGAATAGATTGAAAATTGCTACGCAGTCATTCTAAAACCTTTTCCGTTATTGTCAACGGGCAGACCTCTGAGGGTTATGTCCCTACGGTACGGTATAGTATATTTCACAGTTTTGTTCTTGTTTGAGGTTGTTTTACCTCCTTCTCTATGATGTACTGCAATTCTATGAGTTTTGGCAAGACCAATTTTTGCCCAAACATGTAACAAACGGCTGAAGTGCTGCGGGCTTTTGCTTACTCAGCAAACCGAGGGCTACTGTTGAAAAAATCAAACGAGACGCTACCATTATACGCATGGAAATCATTACTCCACCCGACCCGAGGGCTAACTTCCGTTATGCGCTCTTCGACTTCGATGGCACACTCAGTCTGATACGCGAAGGCTGGCAAGACATTATGATCCCGTACTTCATCGACGTCATGCAGCAAACACCGAAAGCGGAAGATACAGAAACCATCGAAGAAATTGTTGCCACGTTCGTGGATAGGCTGACCGGCAAACAGACTATTTTTCAGTGTATTCAACTGAACGAAGAAGTCGTGTTGCGCGGCGGTATCCCAACCGACCCCGGCATTTACAAGGCGGAATACCTGAGGCGTCTGGGTGACCGTATCAAAAGCAGACTCGAAGAGTTACGGCAAGGATGCGATCCGCAGAAATATCTGGTACCGGGAAGTACACCGATTTTGGAGCTGCTCAAAGAGTCGGGATACAACCTCTATCTGGCAAGCGGAACCGACGAACCGGATGTGCTGGCGGAGGCAAAACTTTTGGGACTGGATCGGTATTTCGGCAACCATATCTACGGAGCGCTCGACAACCAGACGGACTGCTCCAAGGAGTTGGTCATCAAGCAGATCATTGCCGAAAACAATCTTGCCGGCTCAGAGTTGGTTTCCTTCGGGGACGGCTTTGTGGAAATCGAATTGGTCGCAGACATCGGCGGATACGCCATCGGTGTTGCCACCGACGAAGTGCAAAAGCAAGGCGTTAATCAACACAAACGCAAGCGATTGCTTGAAGCCGGTGCCGCTATGATTATTCCCGACTTCGGCGAAGCAGAAAAACTGGTCGCGATTCTTGGCGGGAACAAAGCAATTTAGCCTGTACTCTCAAAATCGGAAACACTTATATAACAACAAAAATGCCTTATCCCCTTTTCGACTGTTCCAAACTAAAACTGCAACCGCTTGCCGAACGGACTCACGACGTTTCGATAGACTGTTTCATTGGTCTGGACGAGTCTCTCGAGCCGTTTGATCATCCGGCACTTGCAGCGCTTGCAACGGACATTTGCACTGCCCGCGACAAAGGTGCTGCCATTATGCTCATGTATGGTGCCCATGTCATTCGCGCCGGCTGTGCTCTGCACATGATCGAAATGATGAGGCGGGGACAACTCACGCATCTGGCAACCAACGGGGCGGGTTCCATCCACGATTTCGAGTTTGCTCTCATCGGCAATACCTGTGAAAGTGTGGCACGGTACGTCAGCGAAGGACAATTCGGGCTTTGGTACGAAACCGGTAAAATCAATGACATCATTGCTGAAGGATGCAAAGAAGGTCTCGGCTGGGGAGAAGCACTTGGACGCTATATCTGGGAAAACCGGCTGCCGTATCGGGAAAAAAGTGTGCTTGCGATGGGGTATCACCTCGAAATTCCTTGCACCGTGCATGTGGGAATCGGCAGTGATATTATTCACGAACATCCCAACTGCAACGGGGCGGCAATGGGGGCGGCTTCGCACACGGACTTTCTGATTTACGTTCAAGCCGTTACGAAATTAGAGGGCGGGGTGTTTCTGAACTTCGGTTCAGCAGTAACGGGACCTGAAGTTTATCTGAAAGCCCTCGCAATGGCACGGAATGTAGCAAAGCAGCACGGCAACAAAATTACTCATTTCACTACCGCAGTCTTTGATGTCCAACCACTGGGTGACGAGACCACCGAAACACCGCCGAAGACCAATCCTCGCTATTATTTTCGTCCGTGGAAGACCATCTTGGCTCGTACCGTCGCCGACGGCGGACAAAGTTATTACATCCAAGGGGAACACCGATTGACACTCCCGCATCTGGCACGGCGTGTGTGGGAAATTGAGTCAACGGAGCCGCAATTGTAAACGGGTTCGCCGAGGGAGGGGGCTGAAATATTTGGTCAGAAAACGGTCTTGAATAAGTTATGAACGTGTCCGTAAGTCAGTTGACCGTCCAAAACCGACATGATAAAATCCAACATCCGGTGAAGCAGGAGCGATCTCTGTTATCCAATTCCATACATTCTGTTAAGGGTGCTGTGGGGACACAATCACAAGACGTAAGCCGACGTTGCTAAATCCTTGTCCCGGTGATCGTCTCTCTCGGGAACCTGAAGCACCCCGAACAACACGGTCATTCGTTACCTCTTCGTGCCGATCACTGCACCACTCCAAAATATCGGCGTTTACACGGAGAATGTCCAAACGATAAGCATAGTCCCATTGCGCCTCCGTAGGCAAAGAAAAACGATATGCTTCAATTTGTTCGTTGACCAATACATCCCTTTCCTGTTCATTGAGCCGTTCAATAAAACGTTGGCACATGCTCCACGAAACCGTCTCGACAGGCAAACGAGGCGAACCGACTCGGGCACTCGGATTGTCCCGCATAATTGACCTCCACTGTGCTTGCGTAACCGAAGTCTCTTGAATCCAAAAGCCGTTGTTCGCCGCCGCATCGGGCAGACACCAATGGAAAACATATTCAATATCGCTGATAGTGAGAGTGATTGTCTCTCCCACCTCACGCACTACATCAGCGGAGTGCACTGACGGCGTTTGTTCTTCTTCGTTTGTAGGTGCGGCATCGTTGACTTGCGGCGTTTCCGGTTCAGTCGTTGTTTCTGTTGCCTCGTTCAATTCTTCCTCTTCGATTGGCGGATTGTCTAGCGTATCGTTTGCCGGGGCTTCCGGCTCGACCGGTTCGTCCTCCACTATTGCTACTATGGTAGATTCGGCAGGCGCTGTTTCGACGGGCATCACCTGTTCGGCTGGCGGTCCAGGAGGTTGCATGGGGGGGAGCGGTTCGTCCAGCGGCACGGGTTTCTCTACTGGTTGCTCTTTTGGTTGCGGAACGATCTGTTGTTGGGCAATTTCAATTTCATTCGGCGGAAACTCGGTCATCAATGAGGGAAAATACCACACCGCCGCGGCGACACCGACAATACCAAAAAACCCTATCAATGTCGCCAAAAATGCAACGCGTGCACCGGATTTTTTTTGCGGCGGTTTGTATGTCGGCGTAACTGTTACCGATTTGATCCGTTTCGATTCCTGAAAACTTGTTCCCAGTGCTTTGATGAATGCACCGCACGAATCGTACCGATCATCGGGTCGTTTCGCCATTGCTTTCCGAATGACAGTATCGGCGGCACCGGGTACGCCGGGCATGGGAAGCGGCGTATCTTCGATTGTTTCTGGTGTGAAGGGCAACCGACCGGTCAACAGATTGTATGCAATGACGGCAAGGGCGTAAACGTCTGACGAAACAGTTGCAGCATGCCCTTCGATGATTTCCGGCGCAAGATAAGGTTTTCGTTCCACGCCGGCTTTCTCCGCCAGAATCGGTGCCAGGGCAAAGTAGTCAATATAAACTTCACCGTCCAAACCGACGATAATGTTTTTCATACAGAGATCGCCATGCACAATGTCAATGCTGTGAGCATAATCCAAGGCGTGGGCAATGTCGTGCAGCATTTTAACGATTTTGACCGGTGCAAGTTGTTTGTGCCGCTTGACATAATCTGTTCGATAGACATCGAGCGTGTTGCCGTTGACGAGTTTTCGCACCGTGAAGAATCCGTGTTCGGGATCGGTAAAGTTGCCCAAGAGCGGAACGATTCGGGGATGATCTAACGCTTCGACGTGTTTGGCATTTTGCCTGATCGGTTCGATTGCTGTTTCGTTTTTTCGTATTTCCGGCGGCGGGAACACGATGAACACATTTCGGCTTTCATAAAGGTCGCTTGCTTTCCAGATTTCTCCTGTTTCGTCGCGGGAAAGATATTTATCGAGGCGGTAGGCTTGACACAAGAACACGCCTTCGCTCAGTGTTACGCCGATTAACGACCTGAGTTGGTCGAGGTTTTCGCTCTTAATGGCAAAGATACCCGAGCCGCTCGACGGAGTGATGACCGTTTCCGGCGTATCAGCGGGATTACGAAGCGAGTAAGTATCGGGATTGTCTTTCTGTTCGTCGATCATTGCCGTAACTCCATCCTACGCAGACGCAGCACCGTGTGCTCACTTCCGGCAATAATTATAACGGATTTGTAAGTAAAGTGTGGTTGGGCGGATTATAAAGGGCATGACGCTGGACACTTCCAACCGCTACACGTCTCTTGAAATTGCCCGGCTTGGATGGTATCCTTGTGCCTATGTCTCTGGAAAAATGTGCTGCTTCGATCAAATTAATTCTCTCTGACATTGATGGTGTGCTGACCGACGGAACCATCGAAATCGACCACAATGGTAACGAATCGAAACGTTTCAGCACTCTTGATGGTTACGGAATCCGACTGTGGAAACAAGCCGGTTATAATTTCGGACTTATCACCGGTAGAGACTGTCCTTGTATTTACCATCGGGCACAAAACCTCGGCATTGAAATCATCCGTGCCGGCACTTTCGCCAAATGGGAGGCAGTCGTCGCGATTGCCGCCGAGGAGAATTTATCCGTCGAAGAGATAGCCTTTATTGGCGATGACCATCCTGACTTGCCCGCCATTCGCGGCGTAGGACTTGGCGTTACCGTCCCACATGCACCGCAAGAACTGAAAAACGCCGCAGAGTACATCGCACAACGACCCGGCGGATACGGAGCCGTCCGTGATCTTATTGACCAAATTTTGAAGGTCAAGGGATTTTGACGGTCAAGGGAAGACAGCATGTGTTTTCCGTGAAAATTATGTTCCGGCAACCATTCCCTTGACATTCTGACGATAGAGGATAGAATCCTGATGCTCGTGGTGATCGTAGTTCAATCGGTAGAGCACAGGATTGTGGTTCCTGGTGTTGCGGGTTCGAGTCCCGTCGATCACCCTGAAGGCAGCATTATTCCGTGCGGCTTAAAACCGAGTCGAAAGTCCGAATTGCGCTTGCAGAGAAGTGGCTCTGTCCGCTGCAAAGGCATCTAGGTCGAGGAACCATTGGTACTTCCCGTTGTAGTCACCCGAAGAAGTAAAACCGACGTTGATTTGTCCCCACCCCATATCGTTTCCTCGCAAGGACATTGATGCCCCGCTCATCGGGAAATGGGTCACGACCGTCGCACGTTTGTCGCCAAGCACCAAGAAGGCAACCTGACACCGGGTGCCAAAATCAACCCTTGTGTTTCCGCCGCTGATTCCGGCAACTTTGGAGTCCATTCCGAACCGCACTTTCGTTCGTTCCACGCTTGTTCCCATCACTGTTTGTCCCCAGCGGCCGGACTCGGAGAAACCTTTCGTCCACACTGTTTGGTGATCTATTGCCACAAGCGGCATGGCAGTGATTATCGACACAGTGATCGGCTTGACAAATTCCACACTTGCATACAATGCGTCGCCGCTGTACTTCGACTCATGCAAATCACGTACACCGCTGGAAGGATTGGGGAAACCGAGCCGGGTCATTCTGTAACTCTGATAACCATAGCCGAAGAACGAACTTATCCAAGCCTGATCGAAGATGTTGACTTGGGAGTACATTCCCAGTGTCCAGTCTTCAGCCTCCACTTTTCCGTGAGCACTTTCTATGTTCGGCATTGCATATCCGAACGCTCCGCCGAATTGCCAGTATCTGTTCGCTCCGTAGTCTGCTCCGATCATCGTACCCATTCGGCGTGTGTCATACTTTATCGCATTGTTGTCCGTGCTTGCAGTTCCGAATCGGTAATATCCACCGCCCCAACTGTTCCAACCGCTCTCTTCCAGAACGTTTCGCGTTCTTTGGTGCGTGATTTCCCACGGTCTCCACATTGCAATCGTCAGTGAGTCGGCAGCGAGTTCGGTTCCGCGAAGCATGTCCAACGCAGTCCGTCTATTTCGACCAGCCCATTCGATACGTTCTTGTGCTTCGGCGTCCGTCCAGATATGCCGGACAGTGTCCAATGCTCCGCCCGCCTCCGTCGTGTTGTGATTCCAACCAACGGTTTCAAAGAGGAAGTAGGACAACCGCAGGGTACCGGTACGTCTCGTTGTGCTGTCTATGAAAAATTCAGCGTCATAGAATGCACTGCTTTCCATATTCAATCCGACACCATTTCCGCCATCAACGATTTCCTCACCCGCGACCAAAATGTCCACATCGACTGTACCGCCAAGTTGACGGATGATTTCGGCAAACTCGCCGTCCGTGGGAGCAATCGCGTTCACAGTGCTACCGTTAACAGTGATAGTTCCCTCAGCGACGACTTGATCGGCAACAATGGTATGCTCATTGGGATCGTAATTCACTCCGACCACAACCGTCGCGTCCTGAAGGTCAACATCGCCCGTCGCAACAATGTTGCCGCCTTCCACCAGTTCGAATGTGTAACCGGAGGCGGTAACAAACATTGAATCGACGTTCACACCGCCCTCGGCAATCGTAACGGTTCTATTTTCGGCGGCGTCGCCAAACCAGACGGTATCGCCGTGCAAGAACGTATCCACTCGGATACCATCGACCATTCCCTCCCAGTTGGCGTAGTCATGAGTGCTGTCAGGGGTACTCCAAATGTAAAGGTTATCGGTGGGATCGGTTCCCGTCCAGTGTAGGTCTTGGGAGTTCGCGGCGGCATCAACCCATTTCAGGAGCAACTGCGAATTGTCTCCGTCCGTGGCGAGTCCGAACATTGTTGTACCGCCCGAAGCCGAACGCTGCGCCCTATGGGGTGTGTCCGAAGTGCCAATAAACAGGTTCCCGGTGTTTGCTGTACTGCCGCTTGTTTCCGTATCGACGAGAACAATGAATCGACCTGCCTGTACGTTGCCTGTCGGCTGATTGGAAACGTAGATGCCGCCGCTGCCGATTGCCCCGGAAGAGTCTGTGTTCACGTCCCCCGACAGAGTTAAAATCGTGTTCGCCGCACTGTGCGTATCGCGGGCAGTTACATCAGTCAAATCGAAATGAAACTCGGTGTCTGCTCCGAAAGTGATACTGCCGCCTGCGTTATCTATCCCTCTGGCATCAATATGCGAACCGTGTCCGATTGCAATCTCGGTTCTGTCGCCGAATTCGATGTTGCCCTCGGCACTGAGGGTCATGTCTCTTCCGGCTGAAATGTTTGTGTCGTCGCCAAAGTTGATGTCACCGCCGGCATCTATGGTCATAGCGTTTCCGGCTGTAATCGTTGTGCCGTTACCAAAGTTAATGACTCCGCTGGCACTGATATTTCTGTTGCTTGCGGCTGTAATCGTTGTGCCGTTGCCGAAGTCAATGTTTCCAGTGGCACCAGTCAGTGTGCTTGCATCGGCATCGGCAGTAATTCCTCCTAGTGCCAAATCGAACGTGTAACCCGTGCCGGTAACTGTCATGTCGGCAACCGTAACACCGCCGGAAGCAACGTTCACCTGTTTATTGTCAACATCGCCGAAGAAAACTCTATCGCCGTGCAGGAAGGTATGTACCGTTACTCCTTCAGTTGTCCATCCGAACCAGTTGGTGTTCGTCTGAACGGTACTCCAAACGGAATTCTCCGTTTCGTTGATGTTTACTCCCGTCCAGTGGAGTTCTGCCAGTGCGCTGGCATCTGCAACCGTAAGCCACAGTTCCTTGTCGTTGTTTTCTGTTTTAAGTCCGAGCATCGTACCGCCGGCAGCATTTCGTATCTGTTGGTATGCGGTACCATTTTCATGCATGAGTCGTCCATCACTCGTAACGGTTCCGGTACCGATAATTTCAACGAGCAGAATACTGTCTCCCGCCTCAAGGCTCGGCAGACCCGCGAGATTATTGATGTAAATGAGTCCGCCGCCGACCGTTCCCACGACACCGCCTTCCAACGTCAGGAAGCGGTCGCCGTCTTGAGCACCGGAGAGGTCAAAGTGAAAATTATTGTCGCCATGAAACAAAATTCCTTTGCCGGCAGTGATCGTTGCAGCACCAGTCAATCCAATAACGGCTCCCTCGTCAAAGTCAATATATTCGATGGCAGTCATACTCGATCCCGCTCCCATATTAACTCTAGCCGCCGCGCTAAACGTAATATCATACGCAGCGTCAATGCTGTAACCGCCTAAATTGAATACATAGCGAGAATCCTCAACATACATTCCGAAAACACTCACGTTCTCAGCAAGAGTAACTTGCGTTTGGGTAACACGTTGCGGCACACTGGGTTCATTTTCATTGTTGAAGAACTCTGCAAATATCACATAATCGCCTGTCCCAAACGTGTGTGTTCTGTTTTCCAGAAGAGTGCCATTGTCGTAGAACCCTAGCCAATTTTCGGTTGTACTGTCCCATGTGCCGTTCGTGCCACCCGTCCACCGGATGGTCTCCCCCGGTAATGTCGATGCAATCCGCGCCAGCACTAAATTGTTGCCAGCGAGATTAAATTGATAGACATTACCATTGCTGGTGCGCTGCGTACGAAAAATGTTATTGTTTACATCGCGAACGGTGTCGTTAATGCCAGCGATTGCGCTGCTCGCTTGGATCACGGCAATAGATTGTCCGACCCCAAGATTACTGCTCATCAACAAATCCAACAATTCTTCTCGCGTTTGAGTGGTGCGGCGGGATGACGGATCCACTCCGTTCTCATCAGGATTAGTACGTATCGTATTGGAGGTCAGTGTCAATAGTGAACCGCTCACGACATTGCCCGACGTCGAATCAAACGAACCCGACATGTCGAACCACAACGTGCTTGAACCGAGGTCAATGAAGTTGCTGGTACCGGTGGCTGTAATACTTGCTCCATGCTCGAAATAGAATTGGTAATCCGAACCGGTAACGTCCATCGACGCAACAGTCCATTTGCTGTCGCCGACGTTAACGTGCCTGTTGGCAACGGGAACGGGTAAGGGCGGCAGATCAATCCCCGCCGGATTGGGAGAGTCATTGGCGAATCGGACATTATCCCCTGTCCAGAACGTCCGGGCAATTCCGCCGCCGCCATTGGGGGTGTAACCGAACCAGTTTGCCGTTGTGCTATCCCAAACGTCATCGATCTCTCCTGTCCAGTAAATCTCAGTGCCGATTGCACTGATTGCGCTGAGTTTCAGTACGCCGTCATTGATGACGAACGCCCGCACTTCACCGTTTTCCCGTTCCGCAAAATACTGCTCCCAAGTACCGGCAATGCTGCCCGGTCGATAGACCGCTCCGACAGCAATGCTCGCCGGTGTGTTGCTCTGTACCGTGTCGATAAGAGTCAGTTCGTTAAATTCATCCGTTGCATATTCCGTCTCGAACCAACCGCCTGTTTCGCCTGCCAGGGCAAACCAACGCTCTGCGGCGGTCGGGGCACCATCCAAGTCCAAATCAGGAGTACCGCTCAAATAAACATAGACGTCGCCGTCTATGGTGATGTTACTGCTGTCAAGCGTGAGCGTCGCACCGCCGGCAATCGTGTGGTGAATGTCCGCCGCACTCAGATTAAATTGCAAAGTACCTTCCTGCAAATCAATCGTATTGGCAGCAATCGAAACACCGGGAGACGGAAACAAATTGCCTGCGATGTCAAGCAATGCACCGTCAATGATTAGCGTCGCACTGTCGTCTAGTTCAAAACTGCCCGCCGCTCCGAGTTGGAGAGAAGTGTGGACAATAACTGGAACAGTGCTCGTCCCAAAATTGTGCCGTAATAAATGAAGCGTCCCAGACTCAACGGCAAAACGAGCGGTTCCGGCACTGAAATCGTTGTCTCCGGCAAGCGCCCACGTCCCGAGACTCTCTATGGTGTCGATGACATCTCCGGTTTCGGGATCAATAATGTCGCGGCTGCCTTTGGTGATATTGACACTCACGCCTGCTTCCCCGCTCATCGGGTCGAACATATTGAGTGTACCGCCTGCGCCGATGTTGACATTGAAAATGTTCCCCGCACCGGCAAAGAAGATCGACTCGTTTTGTCCCGAAGCCATGTTGTTTTGGAACGTCGAAGTTGCCCCGGCTGTAACGTTAAGATCGATTCTGCCGCTTGCGTTGTAAATGGCACCGCCGCGTCCCGTGCTTGCGGTGTTTCCTATAAAATCAACGTCGGTCAGAGTCAGCGTTCCGACCAGGGTGTCGCCGCCCGCGATGGCGTTGGTGTTGTAAATCGCACCGCCGTGAAGGTATGCCGTATTTCTGTCGAACGTTATTGTGTTCAGTGTTGCCAATCCGCCGTCATTGTAAAAGGCACCGCCGGAACCAAGCGAAGAGCCTACCATTGTTGCTTGATTCCCCTGAAAGAGTACATTAGTGAGGTCCACTACTCCGACAACGACATCCCCTTCGTCATCTAGTCCGTGGGTGCTGTAGATAGCACCTCCAAACCGTGCAGCGTTGCCGCCGGCTGTGCCTGATATGTCGCCGACAGTCCCGAACACGCTGCCGTCCATAGTGAGTACGGCACCTTTGTTGTAAATCGCACCGCCATAAAATGCACGGTTTGCATAAAAGTTGCTGTCCGTTCCCACAAATATCAGGGTTCCCCCATCGTTGTAAATGGCACCGCCCGCCCCTTCGGCTGACCCAGACGTGAATGCCTCACTGACGCGGTTATTGATAAAAGTGGCATTGGTGAACGTCAATATCCCCGTAGGAGCGTTGTAGATTGCCCCGCCTTCTGTTCCCAGTGCCACCGGATCATAGTTTTGTTCAAACAGGGCATCCGTGATGGTTCCCGTGCCGGCGTTCCATATCGCTCCTCCCTGCAATCCTGCCGCATTGAGGACAAATTCAACATCGGTGAGGTCGAACACCGCATGCTCTGTATTGTAAAGAGCACCGCCGGAGTCAAGCACCCGATTGTACTCAAAGCGGGTATTGTCAACCGTGAGTGTCCCGGAAAGAATGATGGGTTCTCCGGTCTCAGGATCAAGAATCGGGTCCCCAGTGTTGGGGTCGGTGGCAATGTCCCATGTATTGAAAATGGCACCGCCGCGATCCGTTACGGTAACACTCGCCGCTCCTCCGAATACTGATGGACTTTGAACACCATTGTACGCAAACAGGCTATAAAAACCGCCGTCCGGACGCCGCCAGGGAGTACCGTCAGGATTTCTCCCCCCTTCTACATTGAGTACGCCCCCCTCGTTATAAATGGCACCGCCGTCCTGATAAGCGATGTTGTAGTCAAAATTGACACCTAAAAGGTTAACGATGCCGTCTTTGGTGTTATGGATGGCTCCGCCTGTTTCAAGTGCGCTGTTGCTGACGAAACGTACGCCGCTGTCCATGCCGCCATTAGAAGTGCTGTAAAGAAGACCGAGATTTAACGTTCCTTCATCGTTGAAAATGGCACCGCCGCGATCCGTCAGTGTGAAACCAGCGAAGTACCAGAGTCCGAAGGAGGTATCATAGTCATATTGCAAGCCGTTCTGCGAGAACCAGCCATACTGCATTGTGATCGTTCCCTCATTGGTGTTGTAAAAAGCACCGCCGTCCCGCTGCGCGAAGTTCTGGGTTATCGTAGGAACCCAGTTGCCGCCGGCACTAACCGTTACCGTTCCGCCGTCGTTATAAATGGCTCCGCCGTCCTGTTCGGCAATGTTTCTTTGAAACCGGAAATAACCGAGGAATTCCAGTGTTCCGCCAAGGTTATAAATGGCTCCGCCGTGTCCGCCGAACACGGTAGTGGTAATGCTCTGGTCTATCGTCGCCCTGTTGTGATCAAAAACGATGGCAGCGGCTTCGGTTACAGTGGCGCCCGCAGTCCACGCTCCGCCGCCGCTTCCGCCGGATGCACCCCCTGTGCCCGTGTGCCAAGTTTCCCCAACACCCGGAAACGTTTCTGCCCGCAATGTTCCGCCGTCGTTGAAAATGGCACCGCCTAACCGTGCTTCGTTCCTCACAAAATACCCGCCGAAAGCGCGAGAAAAATACAGATAACCAAAATAAGGAGTTACAGGATCACCATAAACAGTAGGAGGGGCACCTCCATAATAGTAATGCCCATAATTTGCCCAAGATGAAGCGGTGGCAGCCCAAGTTCCTCCCCCGCCGCCTGCAGTCGAATTATTGGCAGTGGCACTCGCTTCGGAAGTTGCACTAATCGAAGAGGTCGCGTTAAAATTGAGTGTTCCCGTATTGTAAATGGCACCGCCGTGCGTTGCCCAGTTGTCCTCAAAATAGCCGCCATACGCATGAGCCCAGGCGTTTGCCATCGCAGCAGCAGAGGCAGTATTACCTCGGGCAGTTCCGCCCGTACCGCTCGTCGCCGCATTAGCCGTGCTGCTTGAAATCGCACTGGAATTAACGGCATGAACTGTAAAGTTGATCGTTCCGTCCCGATTGAAAATGGCACCGCCGCCGTCATTGACGGTATCACCCAGCATGATACTTCGGGTTCCCAATGCCGTGTTGCCCACAAAATACCCTGCTCTGGCATCAGCGTATGCGTTCGCCAGTGCTTCGCTGGTGGCTTGCCCTAAAAAGTTTGTGCCTTGCGAGGCGGCACTGGCAGTGGCAGTGGCAGACGCCGTCGCCGAAGTATCTCGTGCCTCAAAGTTCAACGTACTGAACTGCGTGTAGATTGCTCCGCCAGACCTGCCGGCGACGTTATCTTGAAAATAACCGCCATAGCCGAAAGTATTGACAACAGTCTCGACGTATCCGTCGGCATGCTGCACGATTTGACCGTCGCCGGTCGTCGCGGTGGTAGCAGCAGCCCCCGAAGTGGCAGTTGCACTGGCAACGGCACGAGCGGTGAAATCCATGTCCGTCGCAGAACCATAAATGGCTCCGCCCAACTCGCCTGCGCTATTTCCGATAAAAGTGTTCGCACTCTGTGTGAGAAAAATCTGGTCAAACCAAGCGTTACCCGGGTTGCCGTCGGCAATGCCGGCGACCGCAGTAACGGTTGAATCAGACCACGGTTGAGAATAATATCTGTCAAAGTCGCTATAATTTTGTATCTGCCTTCGGGTATTCCCCACCACTGTAACGCCGGGAATGTAGGCAGGATTGCCTACAGGGTTGCCGTTATCTGCACCAGCCCCCGTTGCGTTCGGGTTTGTCGATGAACTGATACTTACCGTAGCATTGGCATTGAACGTCAATGTTCCTCCCGAACTATGAATGGCACCGCCGGACATAACGGTCGTATTTCCCAAAGTTGTCACCCACTTCATCGCAAGTTCACCCGGGATTATATCCCGTAGTAATGTGTTTACGGCGACGGGCGGAATTTCTTCCCCCCGCGAGTTTATCAGCGAGTTTGTCCCGCTTTCAGCCGGACGCATCACATTCCGCAATCGCGGAAATGCTGATACGGCTGTATCGGTGGAACCGGTGAAGTTGTGTTCTGAAACAATTCTATTCCCAAAGCCGGTATCTGTGAAAGTGATATTTCCGCCAACGTTATGAATGGCACCGCCCCCACTGGTCAAGATGTTCTCTCCCAGTGCCACAGTGTGATTGTTGTAGAACTCGGCATTCGTGAAATTCACCTCTGTCCGGGTAATGGAGACGGCTCCGCCGCTTCCTGTGGTAACATTGTTTTCAAATACTAGCCGTGAGCGGGGCATATAGGTGCCCGGGGCACCCGGTGCTGTGTGTGCATACGCTGCCGAGAAATCGTATCGTTGCCCTTCGTGAATATAAATTGCCCCGCCATCCCCCAGTAATGGGTTCTGCCAGGGGGAAACAACCCTTTCCGTCCCGTCGAAGCGGAGCGTGGCGGGAGAGATGACAGCTCCTCCCACAGTTCCCATAGTGTTTCTGACTCTGATTCCGCCTCTTTGAAATTGGCTGCCTAATTGGAGATGCCATGTGTTGGGATCACCAGCCATGTAGTACAGGTCGCCACTGGCATCGGTTCCGTAGGGAGTAACAATCGTACCTGTGTATATTCCTCCTCCGACCATCGTCGGGGTGATGTATATCGGTGTTTGCGCGTACCCTTTTTGTGCGCACAGGCAGAGGATTAGCGCAACAATCGCAATTTGCCTAACGATAAACAAGCCAAAACCATTTATAGCCGTCCTTGACATCGAATATGCCCTCTGTCCTTGAACCTTTTTCTCGTTTTGCACATTGCTCCGCGAGCCGGGGAGTGCGTCCCCATCCGCGAGCCGGGGACTGTGTCCCCGTCGTCGGCTCTCTTTTTAGAGAATGTACCAATCGGTGTATCGGCAAAAAGCGCTTTCGAACTGCAAGGAAATGGAAAAATAACGATTAGGTAAATTATGCGGGCAAAAACGCACGAGCGGGCGTTGCAAGAGCGGGGGGCGCTAGCCGCTCGTTATACCCCACAAGTATTTGATCTTGGGCGATTTACGTAAATTAGGTATCCTTTTCTTTTTGGGATTTATCCCTTTGATTCCACTTGTGTATCTCCCACTTGTCCATTTTGCCCATTTTTGCAAAAACGGACGCTCCAGCCTCGGATTTTAGGCAAGGTCG
>Ga0099364_10005903_pt1 | contig 17996 bp, 9 predicted proteins | sample TergutTh196P3_FD_73070 | JGI IMG/M metagenome (GOLD analysis project Ga0099364, IMG submission 73070) | Microcerotermes parvus P3 segment gut microbial communities from Pointe-Noire, Republic of the Congo - Th196 P3 | ecosystem: Host-associated > Arthropoda: Insects > Digestive system > Gut ...
ATGAACCTCGCATTGGGAACCGCCATCCGTTGCGATTCAAATGCTAAGTTAATTGAACCCTGCTTGATAACACTATAAATATAGTATCCCCAAGGATCGTTATCGAAGAGACAATAAATCGGCAGGTTCAATTCATTGTGCAGCCGGTAGAGCAACCGCCGCACGCCGCGCGGCGGCTGCCCTTGACCGTGCGTCAAAATGCACTGGTGCTTCTTCCAGAATTTGTCTTCGTTGAACCGTTGCCAAACCGTCCCCTTTTCGACATGCAGGATAAACTTGGCGTTACACTTTTTGAATTGAATAACATTCGATTCGACGATGGAAGGGATACCGTATCCGCCGGTTCCCATTCGGGTACAGTCGATTTCGTCTCCATTATCCGTGAGGATGATATTTCCGACCATATTTCCTCTGCCTTCGGCGGCGAGGTGGAGTTCCTCGCGCAGGGAATTGAGCAGCACTTCCATATCTTCGATGACGTTATCGCAGTCTCCTTGGTTGTCGAAGGTTTCCTCTTTCGTGCCTTCAATCGTGTGTTTGAGCAGATAGTAGAGTCCCCGGATGCTCGTGGATTTGCCCTGTTCGATGAGTTGTTTCGTACCGCTGGCGACGAGCATCGTCTGCATAAAACTCTTTGCCTGCGAGAGGTTGAAGAGTTGCCTCTGCGAGGTACGTTTGCCCATCTCGATGATTTTTTTCCGCTCGTTGAAATTGACGTTGGAGAGCGCACGCACCGGTATATCAACGGCGGGGTCTTTCTGCCGCAGGGACTGCTTCGCGACGGTATTCGCCATCTCTAAAATGTTGCCGAGCGTTTGTTTGTCACGCTGACTTAATTTTACTTCGCTGTTTTTTGCCATTTGTTGTTTAGTTTTTAATGGTTCCTCTAATTATTCACATCAGAGCCGCGACCGGAAGGTCGCGGTGCTTAAATTTCAGCGTCGCAACCTTCCGGTTGCGGCTCTGTTTGTTCTGCGTCAAATTTCATTCGCCGAGGCTGTTACTATAACCGATTTTTGCAAGGCTGCAACCAAACGGGCGTTTTACTGTGCTGGCAATTCTGATATTCTGATGGGTGTGTCGGCACGACGTTGCAAAAGAACGAAAACACGGTAAAATTCCCCATCGGGGTTCGGTACAAACCAACAGAAGCGTTCCCATGAAACATTTTTTCTGTATCACGTTCATTATCCTTCTGCTCATCAGCAGCGGACGAGCGGCGGACAATTCATCGAGTTCGGAAAACGCCGCCGCCAACTCGATCGACATCAAAATCAAAGGATTCAAAATCTCCAAATTTTTCGCCGACAACGCCGACGAAAGTTCAACCGACTCCAAAAACGGTTACACCATAACACACAACATGTTCGAAGCGACCAACGAAGTACCCGTAATGCTCACACACAAAGGAGAATGCTGGAACGCCGACTCAACAATTGTCTTCCGCACATCCAATGCCCGACTGCTAATGAAAGCAGACAATAGAAACAACGAACTCACACCCATCATCGAAGGAAAAGAGTATTCCTTCGCAGAAATCGAACACCTGTTTCACGCCCCCGAAGGCAATCCGAAACTTTTTATCGTCGCAGACGAACCAAGCGGCACATGGAATACCATCGTGGTTTGGGTAGGTGCATTTCTGAATTGCAACAACGAATTAGATTCAAGCCGGTCGTCGTCTAGTCAGTCGCAGTCATGTAACTGGTATCACTCTTCCAGTGATAGCGGTACCGCTTTTAGCATAACGGTCGATGCAATGGAAAAACCCTGGGGCGGTCAATGGGGAGAACCGGAAAACAGCGGATGGCGAACCGTCTTCGTAAATGACGTGAGAACATCTCGACGCTGGTTCACCCTTTGGGATGTTAACGAAAACGCCCTTCGGGCTGTTGTAGAACCTTCCGTGCTGACCGAATGGATGAAGGACAGCAAGTTTAGCGGCATTGAAACCGAAGACTTCGCGCCGGGCGAAGGTCCCCAACCTAACGACAAACAGCCGAAATGGAAAAAAGTCGTCGGCTCAATACAACAAACGTCCATAGTAGCGACTATTATGGTCGGAGATAAGTATGAAGAATAAAACTTGAAACTTCTAATATGATTTGCGTTACGATAGCCTGCGGGAGCCATACCCGAATGATTGCTGAACAAGAGCGGCTCGCCGAAGAGGGAGTCAAGTTGATCGAACTGCGCCTCGACTTTTTACGCCGAGAACCGGATTTGAAACGGCTTATTCCCGTCCGCCCCTGCGCTACGGTCATCACCGTCCGGCGACAGCAAGACGGAGGACTCTGGCGGGAGTCCGAAGAACAACGACTCACCCTGCTCCGCAGTGCCATCGTTGCCGAACCGGAGTTCGTCGACATCGAAGTCGATGTCGCAGATCAAATCCCTCCCTTCGGCAAAACACGGCGAATCATCAGTTACCACAACTTGGACTCGATGCCGGTGAACCTCGACGAACTCCATCGCACGATGTCGGCGAAAAAACCTTACTTCATTAAAATTGCCGCCACGCCGAAAACGGTAGAAGAAATGGTACGCTTCCTGAACTTCGTCAAGCAAAAAAATGAGGAAGCGAAAACAATCGGCGAAAACGGTGTCCGCGTGATCGGAATCTGTATGGGAGAGATGGGCAAAGCCGCCCGAATCCTCTCTAAAAAATTCAGTATGCCTTATACCTACGCAACGTTTTCCGAAGATCGAATCATCGCACCGGGACTGTTGGTCTATAAGGATATTCTTGACCTTTATCATTACGAACAGATTGATCAGGAGACTGCCGTTTTGGGGATCATTGGGAATCCGATTGGACATAGTTTGAGTCCGTTGGTTCACAACAGGGCTTTTTTGGATCAAGGGATCAATGCCGTTTATGTTCCTTTCCAGATAGAGGATTCTTGCGTTGCCGATTTTATCCGTCTTGCCCCGGAGTTGGGGGTACAGGGAATTAGTGTAACGATTCCTCACAAGGTTGCGGTGATTGATCAGTTGACGAAGGCGGATCCGGCGGTCGAAAGAATTGGTGCGTGCAATACTGTTATTTTTCGGAAGGGTCAACGGGTAGGTTATAACACGGATTACATTGCGTCGATAGGGGGCATTGAAATTGCGATGGGGGGCAACATTTTGGACGTAGAGAGTGTGTTAAAAAACAAGAAGACACTCGTGTTAGGTTCCGGCGGGGCTGGAAAGGCGTTGGCGTATGGTCTTGTTCATCGTGATGCAATGGTAACGGTAACGGACATTGATGCGTCTCGGGCGGTGGAACTTTCCAAGCATCTTGGTTGCGAGTATGTCAAGTGGGATGTTCGTGAGTCCGTGCGCCCGGATATTTTAGTGAATTGCACGCCGATAGGCATGCATCCGAATGTTAATGATATGCCGTATCCGAAAAAGTCGCTTCAATCGAAGATGTTGGTGTTTGATGCGGTCTATAATCCTGAATATACGTTGTTCATCAAGACGGCGCAGGAAAGGGGTTGTAAAATTGTAACGGGCGTGGAAATGTTTGTGGGACAAGCCTGCTATCAGTTTAAGTTGTTCACTGGTCAGAAGGCTTCTGCTTCGAAGATGCGGTTGCTTGTCAAGGAAGCGATTATGAGGATGAGCAGCGGATAACCTGGAAACGCCGCAAAAGAACTGAACAAAAACAACGCACATAAAGAGCCGGAGATATAGGCGGTACTCCGCCGTGTTCTCCGGGTAAATTGTTGCATAGAGTTTCTCGGTTCGCGTTTTTTGGAGAACTTTCTCAATCCTCCGCAATGGTGAGCATTTTCAGGGCTTCCAGTGATTGGCAAACTTGTTCAGCCGAAATGGATTTCCAACCGGCTAACTTATGACTCAATATCGCCACCTTCAACGGTTCCAGCGAGTCCGCAAGGTCGGCGGGAAATTCGGAAATTTCCTTCAACGACATCAAAAGTTCCCCTACCCTCGGAACATTCACATTCGACTCGGTCTGCTTCGCTTTGTCTTTTTTCGTTTGTTCCTTCTTTTTGGAAGGTTCAGTGGAAGGATTCGGTGCAGCCGCCGATGATGGATTAAATCCTGCACCCGCCGCTCCGATTTCAGCGGTGCGTCCTTCAATACGATCCGGCAATGGTTGGGGAGTTCCTTCGTCGAAGTCCGCTACGTAAATGTCCTCTTCTTGCGGTTTTTGTTCATCCGTCGCCCCGAGTGCTTCCCAACGTTGCATCTTCATTTGAGCGACCGACCAGCCGTTTTGCACCGCTCCTTCGAGCCAAAGTTCGGCATCGCCCCAGTCGAGGGCGGTATTGAAATGCGACCAGTAGAGTCCGGCAAAGTTTTGATTGGTACTGCCGAACCGCTCCGCCACCCGCCGCAGTTTGCCGACGTGTTGCGACGAAACATTGCCTACCAGCCTTGCCCAAGTTTCGTCGGAGTAGGCGGTATTCGGCAAGTTCGCCGCTATCAGTTCGTTGCGCCAGTGCAGGATTAACGCTCCTTTTTCCCAGTTTGTTTGACTGACCAAAACATTCCATTTTCCGACAATCGGCTCGGAAAGTTGGTCGACCAACGGTGAGTTTTCTTGATTTGCACCGGTGAAATCAACGGCGAAATCAACGGCGACGGGGGATTCTAATACTTCTTCGATAGACATAGTGATTCAATTTGGTTTCGTATGTGAAGAGTATAATCCGGCGGCGAAGGATGTCAAGGATGGCGGGCGAACTGAACATCTTCGCTCATGCGAAACGCTTTTACTTCCTCCCATCTTGCAAGTCCGGCAGATTACGTTAGAATCGCTCTCCGATTTATGACTATCGAAATCTCAAAAATCCTTCAAGGCTTGGAACCGTCCGCCACGCTTGCAATGGCGGCGAAAGCAAAAGAACTTGCGGCGCAAGGCAAGACCGTCTATGACTTGACTCTCGGAGAGCCGGACTTCACCACACCGCCGCACATCTGCGATGCCGCCGCCGAAGCCGTCAAAGCCGGATACACAAAATATACCGTCGCCAGCGGTATTCCTGAACTCAAAAAAGCCGTCGCCGAAAAATATCATGCCGACTACGGACTCCAATACGAACCCGCACAAGTCGTTGTGTCCAATGGAGCAAAGCATGCACTCCACAATGTTTTCTTTGCCACACTCAATCCGGGCGACGAAGTCGTAATTCCCGCCCCCTACTGGGTTTCTTACGCCGAACTGGTCAAGTTAACCGGAGCGGTTCCCGTCATTGTACCGACGGAGGAATCGCAAAACTTCAAAATATCCGCCGAACAACTTGAACAAGCAATCACGTCGAAAACCCGAATGTTACTGCTGTGCAATCCGTCCAATCCGACGGGAACAATGTACCGGCGGGCGGAACTCGAAGCGATTGCCGATGTCGTTGTCCGACGCAATTTGTTTGTGCTTGCCGATGAGATTTACGACAAGTTAGTCTATGACGGCAACGAGTTCGTCTGTTTTCCGACTCTGCGGCATGACTTGCCGGACAGAACGATTGTCGTCAATGGCGTGAGCAAGACGTATGCGATGACCGGCTGGCGAATCGGTTGGACGTTGAGTCCTTTGAATGTTGCCAAAAAGATGGGGGAGTTACAGAGTCAGGAAACGTCGTGTCCATGTAGCGTTAGTCAGTATGCGGCGTTGGCGGCACTGACGGGTCCACAGGATTGTGTTCAGTCGATGCTCGCCGCTTTTTCGGAACGCCGGAATTACGTCGCCCAGCGAATGGCGACGATAGAAGGTTTGAGTTGTCCCGCTATGCAAGGAGCGTTTTATGCGTTCTTTAATGTTAAAAAGTTTCTAGGACGCAGACTCGGCGAGGTACAGATAGACGACTCGGAGCAGTTTTGTTTGGAACTTCTAACGCAGAAACAGGTTGCGACGGTAATGGGTTCCGCCTTTGGTTGCGAAGGTTACGTCCGTGCTTCCTTTGCGACAAGTCTTGATGTGCTGAAGGAAGCCTTTGATCGAATCGAAACGTTCGTTCGTGGATGAAGGAAAAAATAGCGGACTCCGTTACAACACAAGCCCCTTGCTTACTCGCCGGACTCTGTGGTACAATGTCCCCATCATGTCGGACGGCGAAATTACCGAAACAATTTTTCGATGGGGACGAATACAAGACAACAGCGACTGGCTGTTGCCCCTCGTCATTTTTGCCCTATTGCTCTTCTACTTCGTCCGCAGATACAAAATCGATGCCGCCGAACTCAAACAATGGCAACGAACCATTCTCCTCTTCCTACGCATCGCCGCCCTGTGCGGATTGCTACTCTACTATCTCCATCCGCAGTGGGAAAACTTCGTCGGCTCCTCCCGCATCGTTATTCTAGTCGATACCAGCGCAAGCATGGGTGCCAGAGATGTCCATGAAAACGATGACCGAACAAGACTCGATGCCGCTCTCGATTGGCTCGAACAAAGTCAACTCGTAGAAAGATTGTCCGAACAACACGAAGTCGCCCTGTTTGCGTTTGATGAGGCGTTGAGCGCTCCGCAGGAGTCTTTTAACGCTCCGCAAGCGGAGCCGCTAACGGCGGGCGGTATTGCTACCGCACTCGGCGACGCTCTCTACGATACACTGCAACGTGAACGCGGACAACCGCTCGCCGGTATCATCGTGATTTCCGACGGCGGACAAAACTCCGGGCGAAGTCTCGATGCCCCACTAGAAACGGCAGATCGCCTGCGAATCCCCATTTACACACTCGGCATAGGACAAACACATCCGCCGCTCAACTACCGAGTGGGAGTCATCGACCTGCCGGATCGAGTCGTGCCCAATGACCCCTTCATCGTAAAAGTCCCTGTCGAAATGACCGGCGGAGGAACTTCCGTTGTTACCGTTGAATTGTCTCTGGACGAAACGCAGATCGACAGCCGCGAAATTACCTTTTCCGCCGACGGTACGATTGAAACCTCCTTCAATATACGTATTCCCGAACCCGGTACTTATCGGTTGACCGTCGAAATCATTACGCCGCAAGACGACGCGATTCCCGAAGACAACCGGCAGCAAACAGAAGTCCACGCCGTCGACCGCAAAGACCGAATCCTGCTCTTTGCCGCTACGCCTACCCGGGATTATCAATTCATGAATGCACAAATTTTTCGGGATCAAACAATGGAAGTCGATGCCTATCTCCCTTGGGCACAGCCGGGCATTTCGCAAAGCGTGGACAAAATACTCGACAAGTTTCCCGGCACTCGAAGTGAAATGGCGGAATACGACGTAATCATTGCATTCGATCCCGACTGGCGGGCGCTTTCGCCGGAGCAGATTGATATCCTCGAATTTTGGGTCGCTCGGCAGGGCGGCGGATTGATCCTCGTCGCAGGACAGATTCACCAGACCGACATCATTACCGGCTGGGTGATGGATCCCGGCATGGATCAAATCAGAGCGTTGTATCCTGTCGAATTTTTGGCGAGGACTTCATCCTTCGGACATCGTGCGCACAACAGTGCGACGGCGCATCCCCTTAAATTTAGCAGGGCAGGAGAGAGTGCCGAGTTTTTGCAGATTACCGATGAGCAGGGTGCCGCTACGAACTTTTGGAGTCGATTCCCCGGTTTTTTCAGTTACTTCGCGCTCAAGGGGGTAAAGCCGACGGCGACTTTGTTAGTCTCCTCTGGTTCTCCTGAAACGATGGGTAGGGACGAAACCGGCGCGTTGATTGTCGAGCAGTTTTACGGTGCTGGTCGGGTGATTTACTTCGGCAGCGGCGAGTTGTGGCGGCTTCGGCGAGTGGATGATAAAGCCTTTGAGCAGATTGTAACGAAGGTGATTCGCTATGTTGGACAGGGGCGTTTGCAACGGGAGTCGGATCGTGGAACGTTGGCGACGGACAAGCAGCGGTATTCGATGGGTTCGATGGCGCAACTTCGGATCACGGCGAGTGATCCGCAGTTGAATCCGTTGATGTTGCCGACGATGCCGGTGGAGGTGCTTTCGCCGATGGGTACGCTCCGAATGGCGGATGCGATGCTTGACCAAAATGTGCCGGGTACGTATTTGGCGTATTTGCCGTTGGACGTTGAGGGAACGTGGACGGTTCGTTGGACGATACCAGATTCGGAGCAGCAACTTGAGCGGACGGTGCAGGTACAGATGAGTGATTTGGAGCGGGAGAATCCGAATCGGAATGAGCCGTTGCTTCGGGAGATTGCCGACCGGAGCGGCGGGAGTTATTTTTCTTATTTTGAGTTAGCGGAGTCTTTGCCGGAGCGTATTGGTGTGAGATCGCAGCGTGCGGTGCTTGATGAGGCTTCGCAAGAGGACTTGCTCTATTATCTTTTGCTGGCAATTTGTGCGGTGTTGCTGTTGGAGTGGACGCTGCGGCGGTTGATGCAGTTGGCGTAGTGAGAGGCGGCACCGCTGTGTTGCCGCCTCGAATCATTTCTTCGTTATCTTAACACTGTTACCTTAACGTTCCGAAACATAAACGGATTGGTACTGGTTATCAACAGTTTGCCGCTTTTGATCGTCAGATCCTTGATGATAACCTCTTCCGTGAGTACATACGGAAACGGTTGTACATAGTCCTCACTTCGGTTCGCATTGTTAAAGTTGGCAAAGATTTTGGGTCCCTGATAATTATTGCTGTGATTGGCATCGTTAATGATAAGCCCTTCTATCGTGATTTTTCTCGGCATGTAGCATGTGTAGCCGAAATTGTGCTGTCCAGAATTATTTCCGCCGATTAACACGGCATCGGACTGCACGCCGTTACGAGGCAAAAATTCACTGTTGCGGATGATGACTTCGCCCTCAAATGTGCTGCCGTAATCGCTGCGCAAATTGATGAGGTTTCCGCCGGTGACTTTGGTGTTTTCCAGCAAAAAAGTTCCGTGTCCAATGAGGTTAATGCCCTGATGCCCCAGCACCGAATTCTTTATCGTCGCATTGGTTACGCCCTGATGAGCATCGAATCGGGAAAACTCTACTGTGTCGAATGTCAGATTTTTTGAAAAATTGGAACCGAAAATTCCCCAATACGTATTGTCATGAATGCTGTTCGTTTGCTTGCAGTTCTTGAATGTTACATTATTCGCCCTGTTGACATCGAGGTCATACGTTCCCATCGAAACGGGAGTCCCGGCTGAACCAATGGTGACATAGGTTTTATGCCCCGAAAAAATGCTGTTTTGTATCAAAACGTTGGTGCATCGCGACACTGTGATAAATCCGCCGTAGGGTGCGCCGTGCTCTCCTTCACCGGTGATGACGTGATAAATTCCGTCAACCGCCACATTGGAACGCGTGATGGATATGCCGCGAGCATAGTAGGTGTAACGAGACTCGGCTTGGTTGGCAATCCTCGTGAAATGTCCCCCTTTGACTGTAAGCGTTTCGGGATCAATGGGATACGCCGTCATCGAACTGACTGTGTCGAAGTCCCAAATGATCGGAGTGCTGATATCGACGTTACCGTCTTTATCGACGACGAAGATGTCGGACTGTACCGAGCCGCTGTTTTGATTCGCACCAAACCGGATGAAGCGTCTTGTTGTGTTGTCGGTAACGTCAATGAGAGCCGCTTGAGGCAACGACATATCGAGTTTCGGCTGACTCTTTTTGAGCGAGGCAATCGTTGTAATTCGGCTAGATGGAAGTTTCGACGAAATGCGGAAGATATGATGGCTTCGGTTTTCGACGGTAACTTTTGAGTCGTCGATGATAAACCGGGCATCCGTCCAGTCGGTATCGGTTTGAATGACGGCGGTGCCTCGCACGTCGCCGATGTAGTAAGTTTTTCCTGCGTCTGCTTTGACGGGCAGTCCTGCTTCATTGGCGGCGGCGTGTGCTTTGATGATGGCTTCGAAGTCATCGGTAATGCCGTCGCCGACGGCTCCGTGTTCGCCGTATGTTACAAACTTAACCGTGTCGCCTTGCAAAACGCCGCCGGTAAGTATCGCCAAAAAAACAGTTGCCGCAAGAATGATTTTTTTCATGACTTTTCCGAAGGATTAAGAGATGCAGATATTGTATCACGTTTTCCTTTATGAAAACAGAGTTGTGTTGTTACTGCTCTGTCGGTTACCAGTCCGTCGACACGTTTGTCGATTTGGTAACATGTATGGCAGTTTATCGAGATGCCAACCTCATTTTCAACCTTATTTTTCTGACAAATAACCTCAGTAGCAAGCATCTCCCTCAATCTCATTAACCTCATTTCTCCTTGTTTTACCGGTACTCCGTGTCGATGGAGTAAATGAGGTTAGTTCTTCGGGGCGCATCGGCTACTGAGGTTATTTTGTTTTTTTGTGAATGAGGTAAAAATGAGGTTTTTGACTCTCGATACGCTACAATGTTACGGCGTTGTGCAAACTTGTCGACGGACTCTGTCGGATACGCTATGTAAAAATAGAAAAACTTTATCTGCGTTCCGGGTTGGTGTTGCTTGTTTCGTTTTTCGTTGTGAACGGTTACACGTTTTTCACGTCGAACAGGTTTTTCGGATCGTGTCGAGGACGAGTTTCATATCGATGGGTTTGCCAATGTGTCCGTTCATTCCGGCATCGAGGACCGCCTGAATGTCTTCCTTGAATACATTGGCAGTCATCGCAATAATCGGCAGCCGCCTCGCATCAGGATGGTCAGAAGCCCGAATAACACGCGTTGCCTCGCAACCGTCCATAACCGGCATTTGCACGTCCATAAACACCAAATCGTAGAATCCCGACGGTGAGGTTTGCACCATATCGACAGCAATGGCACCATTCTCCGCCGTGTCGATGATTATGTTAGTACCTTTTAAGAAAGATATGAGTACCATTCGGTTGATTTTTACATCATCGACGACCAAGATTCGATGCCCGCCGAAATTCGGCACATCGCCGGAAGTTTGCTCGACATCCTTTGTCGAATTCTCCGACTTGTCGATACCAAAAGAAACAGCAAAGCGGAAAGTTGTACCTTTGTCCATTTCGCTTTCAACGCGGATGTCGCCGCCCATCAATTCGACGATGTGTCGGCAGATTGACAGTCCCAGCCCCGTTCCGCCGTAATTTCGTGAAATGCTGACGTCCGCCTGCTCAAAGGGACGAAAAAGACGTTCGCGGAATTCCGGCGCAATGCCGATGCCCGTATCCGTTACAGAAAATTGGATCGTCGCCGAACTCGCATCGCGGGAAAACTCCGTGATGTCTAGGCGGACTTGTCCGACTTCTGGAGTGAATTTTACCGCATTGCCCAGCAGGTTGATCAGGACTTGCGTCAAACGCATATCGTCGCCGATCAACCGCAGGTCACCGACATTGTGAAAGGCGACCGTCAATGTTTGCGACTTCTCTTGTGCCAACGGCTCCATACTGGTACGAATCGACTCGACGACCTGATGCAGGTTAAATGTGTTCGAAGCCAAATGGAGTTTCCCGTCTTCGATTTTGGAAACGTCAAGCACATCATTGATAAGACTAAGGAGATGCTTCGATGACACACCAATCTGCCGGATAGAACGGTCGATTTCCTCGGCATCGTGGGTTCGCTGAGCAATTTGTACCATTCCGATGATTGCATTCATCGGTGTCCGAATTTCGTGACTAAGGTTGGCTAAAAACCGGCTCTTTGCGAGGCTCGCCTGTCCCGCCTTTTCGATAGCATCAAAGAGACTCAAAATACCGTTCATCTGTTGACAATAAAGCATAAAAGGGGAGAACAATTCCTTCGGGGTAAATTCGTAAATCGTCTCGTTCGCACGCGTAACACCGCCGACGAAGAGACCGTTAACCCGGTGATTGTTGTCATAAGAGGGCATAAAAATTACGTGTGTCAGTCCCAAACTCAACCACAGTTCAGAGACAACGGGCGATTCGCACACAGCCTTGTTCGTCGTCACGTCGAAGCTGATGCCGCGTTCTGCCCACTCGTCCACCGACAGAGGAAAGACCGATGCGTCCATTTCTATGTTCAGACCGCTCAACAGGATGAGTCTTTCGCCGATGACATCGACTTCGAAGAGTGCCGCCGCATCAAGTTGCATGACATCGACGATGCCTTCTGTGATGGTTTCGTACAGGTGTGAGCGGTCGCGTTGGGCGAAGGCACGTCGGGCGTATTCGTGCATTCGGGCAAAGGCATCGAGATGTACGTCTAGTTTTTGTTGGGCATCTCGCAGATTTTGTGCAATGATTTCCGCACGGACGGTGCTGCGAAGGATGGAATCCAATTCCGCACGCAACGTTGCGTTTTCCTGTTTCAAACGAGTCAATTCATCCGTTTTGTACAGTAATATGGAGGTCATAAGGGCTTTTTCATATGATATACCAAACGCCATTTGAGTCTTGCGCATTTTACGTCAAGCAGTCTCGTTTTTAGGATTACTTTGTCGTACAAACCAGCAACTTTTGATGTTGTTCAGTATGCCGTCATGATAGCATGACTGAAACAAAAAATCAATCACGTAAAACAGCAGCCGAGTAGGGGGGTAGAGAAGTTCCCTTTGCATTCCTCACCCGCTATTGCGGTTTTTACCGCAAACGTTATAATCATTCTACGATGAACGAACACAATCCGCCTAACATTCCTCTGAACATCCACTGGGAAACGCTGACTGTCGACGAAGCGTTGCAAACGTTAAACTCCGATAAGAACGGACTTTCCGGCGCTTCCGCCGCCGAAAAATTAAAACAGTACGGAAAAAACAAACTGCCGGAATCCGAAAAAGAAAGTCCCCTCAAACGCTTCTTAAGACAATTCCATAATGCACTCATATACGTTCTACTCGGCGCAGCAACACTGACCACATGGCTGGCACTCTACAAAGGTCCAGAGTATTGGATCGACACATTCGTCATTTTGGGAGTCATCATTATCAATGCCATCATCGGATTCGTCCAAGAAGGAAAAGCACAAAAAGCACTCGACAGTATCAAAGACCTGCTCGCATTGAAAACCTCCGTCCTCCGAGACGGAAACAGACAGGAAATTTTGGCAGAACTACTCGTACCCGGCGACATCGTTTTCATAAGAGCCGGCGACAAAATGCCCGCCGACCTTCGACTTATTAACGTCAATCGACTCGAAGTAGACGAAGCATCCCTCACCGGCGAATCGCTGGCAGTCTCGAAAACAACCAGCCCAGTAAAACCCGACACCGCTCTCGGCGACCGAGAATCAATGGTCTACGCCGGAACAACAGCCCGAACCGGAGACGCTATCGGAGTCGTCGTCGCCACCGGAATCAATACCGAAGTGGGAAAAATCAATACGATGCTCACCGAAACAGAAGGGACCACCACCCCCCTGATGAAAAAAATCGACGGACTCGGTAAAGCACTGACCATCATCATCCTGTCCCTATCGGCTCTCTTGGCGGTTTATGCCATCACGATTTCGGGAATAGAGTGGGTAAATACTATCGTTGCGGTCATCGGACTGGCAGTGGCGGCAATCCCGGAAGGACTTCCCGCTATTATTACCATTACGCTGGCGATTGGCATGCAACGGATGGCGGGAAAAAACGCCATCATCCGGCGGTTGCCTTCGGTGGAAACGCTCGGTTCGGTAACAATAATCTGTTCCGATAAAACCGGAACGCTTACGAAAAACGAAATGACCGCCGTCAACGTGTACACGGTCAACGGCGATTTTGCCGTGTCTGGCACCGGCTACTCACCGGAAGGAGAAATCACGCAAGACGGTGTTCACTCGGACTTCAACGTTCCCGTGTTGCGGCGGTTGATTCAGTCGTCGTATCTGTGCAACAGTTCCGATGTTACTTGGGAGAAAAATAATTGGCATCCTCAAGGCGCACCTACGGAAGCGGCACTCAAAGTCCTTGCACGTAAGGCGGGATACAACGGAGAGGGTGCGAAGACCATCGACGAGATTCCATTTGATTCGGAGTTTAAGTATCGGGTTTCTCTGATTGAGGTTGACGGCAAGCGGATACTTTTTTCCAATGGTGCTCCGGAAAAACTTCTCCAAGTTTGCGGACAACAGGCGGCTTCTCATGGAACGCAACCCATTGACCGTGCGTTTTGGGAGGCAAAAATCGAGGCGGGTGCCGGTCAAGGGCAACGAATGATCGGTTGCGCTTATAGGGAAATCGACAGCGGCAAGACGACCGTTGAGCATACCGATTTAACTGAAGGGATGATCTTCGCCGGAATCACCGGAATCATTGCCCCGCCGAGACCGGAGGCAATCGAAGCCATCCGTGTTTGCAAAGAGGCGGGAATCCGTGTCAAGATGATCACCGGCGACCATGCGATTACCGCGAGGGAAATTGCGATGCAGATGGGACTTACCGACCGGTGCAAAGTGATCACTGGACCGGAACTTGAACTCATGAATGACGAGCAGATGCGGGAAGCCTCCGCGACGTGCGACATCTATGCGAGAACCAGCCCGGAGCATAAACTTCGGTTGGTCAAAGCGTCGCAGGAACTCGGCGGAATTGTTGCGATGACCGGCGATGGAGTCAATGATGCACCGGCATTGAAACGGGCTGACATTGGAGTCGCGATGGGTATTAAAGGCACCGAAGTTACAAAGGATGCCGCCGCAATGGTGCTTGCCGACGATAACTTTTCTTCTATCGTTGCCGCTGTGAAAGAGGGGCGGACGATTTATGACAACATTAGAAAAACGTTGCTGTTTATTCTTCCGACCAATGGTGCCGAAGCGTTGGTGATTATCGCTTTCCTTCTTGCCCCTTGGGTTTTTGTCAACGCGGCTTCGCTTGATAATGAGATGCCGATAACGGCGGTTCAGATTCTCTGGGTGAATATGATCACTGCGGTGACGTTGGCGATTTCATTGGCGTTTGAGCCTGCGGAGCGTAATGTGATGGGGAGACCGCCGCGTAATCCTAGGGAGCCGTTGATTGGCGGATATTTCTTGTTCCGAATTATTTACGTATCGTGTATTGTGGCGGCGTTGACGATATGGAATTTTATGCTCTGTCAGGGTTATACGGATAGTGCTTATGTGGAGTATTCTCAGACGGCGGCGGTGAACATGATTGTGATGTGTGAATTGTTTTACATTTTCAATTGCCGTAGGATTCATCACACGATTTTTGGTCGGGGTTTTTTACAGACGTTTTTGAGCAACAGGGTAGTGTTCATGGTTTGCGGCATTTTGATTTTTTTCCAATTGTTGTACACTTATTTGCCTTTTATGAATACCATGTTCAAGAGTGCGCCGCTAGGCTTGACGGATTGGCTTATTGTCATTGCTGGCGGAACAGTGCTTTTCCTGATTGTGGAGATTGAGAAGGTCGTCACGTCGAGACTGCTGGGAAAGTAGTGCTTTGTATTTAGGGAACCTCTAATAAAACAAATTCCTTGCGTCATTTGCGGATTCGTTGCGTTTTCGGCACACATCAATATAAAAAATCGATTTTTAGAGGTTCCCTTTAGTCGAGTCATAAAAACTCTTTTCGTTTTTGGAAATTCCTCTGTCAACTAGCACATACAATACGCGGTCTGATTGACACGTTCTACTTTCCGAAAAACCCCCGCACTCGTTGATACAGCGTCGGCGACTTCGGCGGAGGAGAAACCTCTCTCGCAACCGGCGGTCGGCTGTCTGCAACTCTCGGAACCGGCTCAACCGCAGGAACATGTCGAAACAAAAATTGCGTCCAATGCCCCTCCAACAACGACATCAAATCCGAAACACGCTCCGATGAATGACGCTGATTCGCCACCACTAACATCTTTTGCAACTCGACCAATTCATTCGACGAAAACAACGCCTGATACAACATAACATCGTCAATCCAAACCGTACCGCCGCCCGAATACTGCACTCCAATCCGAACATCTTCCAGCGACTCCGTCGGCAAACGCTCAAACGGCACAACCAAGCGGTGCCAACGCACTCCATTCTTCGGTGCCGTATTCGCCAGAGCAGGCAGCAACGTTTCCCCTACCGGCACATTTCGGTAAAGCGGTCTGTCCTGATGCCTCGCAGTCAACACCACACTCATCGGCAACGACGAACTCTCCGCCGGAATACCGACGAACATCGACACGCCCAAACGTCCCGTCGGCGGAATGTTCATCGGCAACGATAAAAACGTCCCCGGCTCCGTTGAACTGTTCGTCAACCTCACGCTGTTCTCTCCTTTATAGACCGCCGTTTGATCCAAATTCGCCGTCAACGATTGTCCAAAGCACTGCCAGCCGACGAGTCCCCCCGCCGCATCCAACGGCAATTCAAAATCGGCATTGACCAACCCGTCCCAAAGAACGCCGGAACGTGCCGTATGAACCCGCTGATTCAACTCTTCAACCTTCTGTTTCAACGCCCCTTCCGCACCGTAAATCGACGACGGACGATGCACCGAAACCGACTCGATCTTCGCATTCGCATCGCTGATTCGCACCGCCAGTAAATCGTAAGGTGCAAGCGACGCACGCCAAGTATGCGTTTGCGCCGGAGTACCGGCTAAATGACGATTGAAAGTCCGAATCATTCGATGTCCCGTCAACTCCGTCATTCTGCTGCTCAAATCGGCAGTGAAAAAGAAGTCCGCCTCTACCGAAAAGGAGGCATCATTCACGATGTACATCATCATACCGTCCGGCAGATTAGCATAGCGCACCGTCAGTGGTTGAAGCGAATTTTCATGAGCGGGAGGTGTTAGCCCCCCGGTCGAAAGCGTCCGAAACGGCACAGTCGGCAATCGCCGATAGGTATCCAGCAAGTCGAACATTGCCGGTTCCTGACCGAGCGGCAGGAATGTTCCGCCGTCTATGAACATCATCACATCGCTTTGCGCAAGTTGCTGTGCGAACCGCTTCCGGCTTCCCCCCAAAGAGCCGGCGACAGAGCCGACAGAGCCGGCGGCTGTGCCGCCGGAGTGCTGATGCACAAACTGCACCGACTTGGAAAAGAGTGCGGCAAGATCGGTAGAATTCAAATCATCGTAAGCATAATTTTGTACAGGCGCAATCTGTACCGGCTTCGAGAAATGCAGCGGCTCCGCTTTCGATAAAAGTTGCAAATCGAAGCCGAGCAGTTGCACCGCTTGCAATGCGGCAAAGTTTCGCGGCAGCGTCGGCGCACAATACGACTGTATTTCAGGATGGTCGAGCATCGTCCCGCCGAGAAGATAGAGCGGAGCATTGTCCCGCTTTGCTGCAACCTGCTTTGCCAAGTCCGCATAAAAACCGCTGATTTTCGCCGCCCGCCAGCGTGTCCACGTTTCCCTAACAGTAGGATTGTTTTGCAGGAATTGTATCCTCTCGACATTTTTCTGCGCCAAAAATTGCTGCGTCGGCATCGTTTGACGCATCCGTTGCTCATCAGGAAAAGGAACGCCGATTTCCTTTTCCGTCTCCTGCCGAAACTGCGCAAAGGTATAATCGTCGGGCGGATAAAGCGCAAAGGGAAGTTGAGCGTAAGTCTCCGGCGATAACACCACCGCCACGCCGCCGAAGGAAGGATGCTGTCCAAAGCGATTCACCAAATCGAGAACGATGCCTGACATCGCTTGCTGAACGGCAGGATGCAATAAATTGTAATGTCTCTCGTCGGGATTGCCGATGAGTATCTCCTCGATGATGCCCGGATGCTGTTGCAATAAACTTTCAAGCGACGGAATCGGCAGATTAAACTCGATGGCGGGGATCAGTGTCAATCCTTCGCTGTTGAATTGCCGAAAGAGCATTTCGAGATAGTTCGGCGTTTGAGCGGTCGTAGGATAGAGCGACAAATGTTTGGACAGTACCGTCAAAGTTACGCCGTCGTAACCGCCTCGGTGAAGTTTGTCGATCAACCGGGAAGAGGTTTCGTAAGCGGTGTGCCAATCCGTAACATCATTTAGCCGGTACCCCGGTGTATCAGGAGCCGGAGTACCGGCTAAATGGGTAAAACTGTTGTTACCCAAGATTTGCCCTATGCGTTTTCGCTGGGCTTCGCCTTCAAACAATTTGGGCAGACGCAGGTCGTCCTGATGAGGCAACGTGATTTTAGAAATGCGGATATTTCGGAACAGTGCTTCCTGATTCGGCTGGCTATTGATGAGCAGCAATTCGGGCTGGTTTGTCGTTG
>Ga0099364_10005904_pt1 | contig 17995 bp, 16 predicted proteins | sample TergutTh196P3_FD_73070 | JGI IMG/M metagenome (GOLD analysis project Ga0099364, IMG submission 73070) | Microcerotermes parvus P3 segment gut microbial communities from Pointe-Noire, Republic of the Congo - Th196 P3 | ecosystem: Host-associated > Arthropoda: Insects > Digestive system > Gut ...
GGAAAAAAAGGGCGAAACCATTTCGCCTCTTCATCTACTACGTGAAAAAGGAAGGAATGTTCGGAAAAAAAAGGAACAAAAACAAAAAATTCAAAAAATACTTGTTAGCGGACTGCCCTATCTCTCCGGCGCATTGCTTTTGCCTTGATATTTTCCCACACTATGCTACAATACCCGGCAAACAATCAGAGAAGGCAAAAAGAATATGCCGCCGACCGAACGACTCTCGTTTGAAAAACCGATCTTTGAACTCGAAGCCCGAATAGAGGCTCTCAAAAAAGATTCCGCCGACACCGAAACCCGGGAAGAAATTGCCCGACTGCGTAAAACGCTCCTGCAACTCCAAAAAGATGTCTATGCATCTCTCAGTCCCTGGGAAACCGTCGAAGTCGCCCGGCATCCGAACCGACCGCAGACTCTCGATTACATCGACATGATGTTCGACGAATTTGTCGAATTGCACGGCGACCGCTTTTTCGGCGACGATCCCGCCATTCGAACCGGCTGGGCAAAACTCGATGAATTCAAAGTTATGGTCATCGGACAGCACAAAGGACGCAATCTCAAAGAGCGGCAGACGTGTAACTTCGGTTGTCCTCATCCCGAAGGGTATCGTAAGGCACTCCGGTTAATGAAAATGGCGGCGAAGTTTAATCTGCCGATAGTCAGTTTGATGGACACGCCGGGGGCATTTCCGGGCATTGCATCGGAGGAGCGGGGCGTTGCACTCACCATTGCCGAGTTAATGTTTGAAATGTCTCTGCTTCCCACACCGATAGTCTGTGTTGTCATTGGCGAAGGCGGATCGGGCGGTGCGATCAGCATTGGTGTCGGCGACCGGGTGGCGATGCTGGAACATGCCTATTATTCGGTTATCAGTCCTGAAGGATGTGCGGGTATTTTGTGGAAGAGTCACGAATACAAGGACAAGGCGGCGGAGGCGTTAAGATTTCGGTCGCAAGATTTATTGGGATTCGGTGTGATCGAAAAAATCATTGAAGAGCCGGTAGGCGGAGCGCACCGCGACCCGCATCTGGCGGCTTCCCGGCTTAAACATTATTTGCGGAGTCAACTGAAAGAGTTGTCGAAAACACCGGTGGAGCAACTCGTGAGCGAACGTTATGAGCGTTTCCGTAAACTCGGTGTTTTTGAAGAAGGGGGCACTCCGACCGTTTAGCCAGCACTCTATACTATACTACAAACGGCATGAAAGTGGTCTTTTTCCTTGTGTGCCTTTGTGGTTATTGTCCTGGCGGTTAAAATGATCACTTTGCAAAGGTAGGTTGCCGACTGCCGGGCGGCAACGTGCGCCATGAAAACTACATGGCCGCACTGGACCCGGGGATTGCGCTGCGCTACATCCCCGGCTCTTTGGTCGGCTATCGCCGACACCGCCGCCCGGAAACCGGTCGCCTACCCTTTTTCAATTTGCAACTTGCAGTTAACCTGAAGGAATGTCTTGTTTTTGTCCGCTATGGAGTGTACAATAGACGATATGACAACGAGCGTAGTTTTGGCAGGTGTCGGTGGACAAGGTATTTTGCTGGCAAGCGAAATTGTCGCGCAGGCGGCAGTGGCGACAGGATTCGATGTAAAAACCAATGAAGTCCACGGAATGGCACAACGCGGCGGATCGGTTATCGCACAGATCCGATACGGAAAGGAAGTGTTCAGCCCACTCGTTCCGAAGAAAACAGCAAAGGTTCTCGGTTCGTTGGAACGAATTGAATGTCTGCGTTACGTCGATTACCTTGCCGACGACGGTGTGGCAATCGTTTCGGACCAAAAAATCGTGCCGGTAACTGCCTCGACCGGCGGAACGCCTTATCCTAATGTCGATGAGAATGTGCTGTCTAAATTTTTCCCGAAACTCGTGTACCTTCAAGCCCTTGAACTAGCGACCGCTTTGGGCAATGTTAAGACGGCAAACATTGTGTTATTGGGAACAATTTCGACCTACTTGGACCTACCAGAGAGTGCTTGGGATACAGCCGTCAGGCGGAGCGTCAAAGAAAAATTCGTTGCCGTCAATCTTGCTGCCTTTCATAAAGGACGGTCGGTGAAGGAAGGACCTGTTCATGTTTAGGTCGTATCAGGAATCGCCAAAGAGTGCAAGAAAAAAACAACGCGCGGCGAATGTGTTAAAAATCGGAAATTGCCGGACGCGCCAGCGGTTGTTGCGGATCAGACGATAAAACAGGAACACGTTCCAAATTCCAAAAGCGGACGATGTTGCGGTCTGCCGTTACCACTTTCTTTCCATCAGGCGAAAAAGCAGCGGAGCGGACTTCATTATTGTGTCCTACCAGTCTTTGCAGTTCTTTTCCCGACTCGGCATCCCATATGCGGGCAGTGCGGTCACCGCCTGCTGTTACAATTCTTTTTCCATCCGGGGAAAAAGCGACCGAATAGACAAAAACAGAAATGTTATGTCCCCCCGGATTACGTTCGTGTCCGACCACTTTTTGTAGTTCTTTGCCCGATACGGCATCCCAAATGATGACGCGTCGTTCCACGTTGTGGGCAACTGCTCCGGCTGCCGTTACGATTTTTTTGCCGTCCGGCGAAAAAACAGCAGAACGGACGGGGATAGAATCTTTTGCATTTACATCCTGCTCTTTCGAGCCTGATTCGCGGTCCCAAACGACAAATTTATGCCGTTGCCATCCTGAATCGGCATCCCATGTGCGAGCGGTTCCGTCAAAACTTGTCGTTAGAACCTGTTTGCCGTCTGGGGAAAAGGAAATAGATTGAACTCCGCCGTTGTGTTTTACCAAGTCGTGTAAATGTTTTCCTGATTCGGTATCCCAAATTCGGGAGACTCCGCCGTTGCCTGCTATGGCGATCAGTTTCCCGTTTGGGGAAAAGGCGACGGCACTGCCGCCGGACGAATTTGTGTTCCTATCGCCCAATCTTTGCAATTCTTTCCCTGATTCGGTGTCCCAGATAATGGTTCGGTCGTACCCTATGGCAGCAACTTTTTTTCCGTCAGGAGAAAAGGCGGCGGACATGAGTACGTCGTCATGTCCTACAAATTTGTGTAGTTCGTTTTTCGACTCGACATCCCAAATTTGAGTCGCTCTGTTCATGCCGGTACCGCCGGTTGTTAGGATATTCTTTCCGTCGGGCGAAAAGGCGACAAGACCTACTCCTTCAATTTGGAATTCCGTAACGGCTGGAGTTTCCGCCGCTTGCAAGCCACTCACGAAAAAAAGAGAGGCGAACGTCGTGCAAAGAACGTGTTTCATGGAAACGATCTTGTAAAAAGGATTAACCACAAAGGACGCAAGAAACGCAAAGTGCAATTGTGGAGGTTCATTTTACCACCAAAATATCATATATCTCCACCGAATCAACATTTACGGTAACTTTTCCATCTTCGTGCAATCTGCTCCGGCGTGGAAATCGAAATGCACTCCGAAGAAACTCTGATTGCGGCGCAGACGCGGCGGCTCCTGCGCATGGAAGCCATCTTGCCACATTTTTTCCGGGCGGAGTGTTACATTTCCCTCCCAAACTGGTACAATCCCGGTCATCATGGTATCCGAAGTGCTTCAACTGATCAATTCCAACTGCAACGGCAAGCAGAGTGTGCCGCAGATGATGTTTCGAGCGGCTCTGTCGCCAGAGTTCAGAACCGAAGTCTTCGCAAAAATCGCCAAAGAGAAATTTTGATGCGTCAACCCTGCGGGTCTCCTGGGAATCCAATTTACGAGTGCGGTTCTTTCGAGTGCGCGCCAACTCAAGGTTTTCCGAATCCGTCTTTCGATTGTATACTGCGGCACGGAAATAATTTACCTTTTTCCCTTCGTGCCTCCTTTGTGCCCTTTGTGTTCCTTGTGGTTAATCCTCTTTTACCACAAAGGCACAAAGAACACAAAGATTCACAAAGAAAAAAAGAGCAATTATTGGCGTTTTACAGTATAAGAACAATTATGGGTGTAACGCAAAAACCTTCGATTGTAAAACTTTCGACTGCACTGTGAGCGGTAATTTTAACTGCATGAGTACCCAGCATTAGGCTTTTGCCGAAAAATAGCAAGCAAGACATGAAAGCCGAGAACGTAGCAACGCGGAGCGACCGGATTATTTAGCCGGTACTCCGAGTGATCCGGTCGCTCCACTGCGTTACGCTTCCGACTTTCATGTCTTGTTCAAAACTCTCAGACGAAAGCCTTACTGCATAATGTGTAGTAAAATGATACACATTATACGATAATGGTGCTTTGTGCAAAATGATACACTTTTCGTCATATTAAGTACCGTCTGTATCATTTTGCAATGCTTATATCTACTATATGTCCATTTTTACGCACTACCGTTATATTATGATCTTTCGTTTTTTTCGTTATTTCAAACTCCCAAACTATCGAAATCATAGTGTTTATGGGAAATTTATGAATTTTTTCTTGGAGAAAATATAAAATCGGCTTATTTGGCACAATAATTGCTCAAATCTGAATGTGAGTCAAGCGGTGTGTACTCTCGACACAGTGTCAGGGAGGAAGGTACCATCGCAAACGCACATTATTAGCCGCTCAACGCGGCAGAAAGGTAGGTATCTGGTGTCAAGACATTTATTTAGTCTCGTGTTTGCAATTTTGTTTTTCGGATTGGTATCCGCTGTCCACGCTGACATGCTGACGGGCGAGTCAGCCCTGTCGCAGTCTGCGACTATCTACAACGGTGGTACAGAGAAAAGCGTGCGCGTATCGCCCTTTTACATTGATAACCACACGACGGGACAGTTTGGTTTCCTCGCATTTTGTGGTGATTTCGATATCAGTGTACCCAGCACTTTTGCTGCTACGGCGGTAGAATACTACTATGTCCCATTTGCGGATATCGGTGAGAATTTTTACACCGCAGGTCAAAAGAGTCTCATTACCGACTTGTTTGGTTATGCATACGGAGCAGCGTTCGATGGCGATGGAAACATCCATAACGCCGTCAATGCTCAAGCGTTCCAACTGGCACTCTGGTCGATCCTGTACGAAACAACGGGAAACTATGACATCGAGGAGGGATCGTTTTATCTGGGAAGCCGTCTGGGGACTGCTGCTAACCATTCGGCAGTTGTAACGGCGACGAACAGGTTATTGGATGCTTTGTTTGACGATAAAGTGACATGGGCAGATGTTGGTTTTGAACATTTTACCACATTTGACTCGATGACCGTTTATGTTGCTGCGGGCGGCGTGGATGCCAGCCAAACATTGATATCGGTTGTAGCCCCGCCAACAGCCGTTCCTGAACCGGCAACGATGTTGATGGTCGGACTCGGTGTTGCCGGACTCGGCTTAGCCCGCCGCTTGAGGAAGAAGTAGCGTCAGGCTTCCCCAGCCCATCGACAAGTTTCAGGGGGTTGGAGTGGAAAAGGTAGGCAACCTACCTTATGAGGCAAACTTGTCGACGGGCTGTCCCTCACTCGCGCCCCAATCCGCCGCGAGAGAACCCAACCGAAAATTGTGGTACAATAGCAACATGGATCTCGCAGCAAAGTTGGTCGATGTTAAAAAAGAGTACGTCCTCAAAGGAGAAACCGTCCGTGCGTTACGCGGAGTTAGTCTCGATATTCCCGAAGGAGATTTCGTTGCCATTATGGGTGCGTCTGGCTCCGGCAAAAGTACCATGCTCAATCTGCTCGGCTGCCTGGACCGACCAACCTCTGGCGGACTATGGTTGGGAAAGGACGACGTAACTAAACTCAACGATTATCATCTTTCCAACATTCGGGCATCCCGAATCGGCTTCGTTTTTCAGTCGTACAATCTTATTCAGCAGTTGACCGTCTTGGAAAACATCGAAGTTCCTCTTTTTTATCAGGGAAGTGTCTCCCGAAAGACCCGGCAACGTTGCAGAGAACTCGCCCGGTTAGTCGGTCTTGAAGACCGGCTCGGACACCGTCCGACGCAACTCTCCGGGGGACAACAGCAACGCGTTGCCATTGCCCGGAGTCTGGTAAACGATCCTTATTTTATTCTTGCCGACGAACCGACAGGCAACCTCGATTCGGTAACGACCGAAGAAATTCTGCAACTGTTAGATCGTCTCAATCGGGAAGGGCGGACGATTATTTTAGTAACCCACGAACACGATGTCGGCAAGCGTGCCAAGCGGATTATATGGCTCAAAGACGGAACTATTTCTTCCGAAGTGAGCAATGTGAGCAGTTAGAGATGCGCCGTATCCTCTCAGGACGGTTGCAAGAGTGTCCGCTAAACTTGGATTCCCCCGGTCTGAACGAACGGAGCGGGCTCGGTTAACGGCACCGTTTTCTGCCTCAATCTCGTCAGTTCCCGCTTCAACAGCATCAATGCGACGATCAACACAATGAAATCGCAGACGGGGAAGGCGATCCACATTCCATCGAGTCCCAAAAAGTAGGGCATAATCAGCAACATCGGCACAAACACGCCGATTTGCCGGAACAGCGTTAGCACAATCGCCATTCGGGCATTGCCGACGGCTTGATAATAGCCGGAGACCGCTATTGTTATGCCTCCTGCCACTAAGAGGGCACATGCTATCCGCGTTGCTCGGCAAGCCAAAAGCAACATTGCTTCTCCCTCCTTTCCGCTAGTGAACGGACGCAACAACACTTCGGGAAAGATCATCAACACACAAGTACAAACCAGGGCAATGCCCATCACGTAATAGATTTTCAATCGGAACGCTTTGGCAACGCGGTCGAAACGTCCTGCTCCGAAATTGTAACCGATGATCGGCTGGGCTCCCTGATTGATGCCCAAGATCGGAAAGATCGTAACCATCCAGACGATAAAGAGGATTCCAAAGGCACCGACAGCAACGTCGCCGCCATGTTCAATGCCGTGCTTGATTCCGTAGAGTTTACCGTAGAAGGCAATTTGCCTCATTTGAATGACCTGAATCACGCACGTTACCACCTGCATGATGAACGGCGGCATACCGAGCGTAAAAACATCTTTGGCGAGTTTTCCGTCCCATCGGACATATTTGAGCCGCCATCGGAGCAGCGTTCTGCCGGACATGTAGTGCCAAAATACCCAACCCGTGGCGCAGACTTGCGATAGTACCGTTGCCAGTGCTGCTCCCCAAACGTGCGTTTGAAAAACAACCAGAAAAAGATAATCAAAAAGGATGTTGAGAATAACCATGATCAACATCGTGAACATAGCAACGTGCATTTTTCCTTCGCTTCGCAAAAAACTGTTCACGCCGAACGAGATCATGTGGAAGAAGGCACCGCAGACCATAATCGTAAGATACTGCTTGGCAAAGGGGAGCACACGGTCGCTGGTTCCGAAAAGTTTGAGCAACGATTCTTGGAACAGCAAGCCGAAGACCATGAAGCCGATGCCGAAAAGGGTGAACAGAAAGAGGGCTTGTCCGACGATTCTTTCGGCTTCATCCTTCTTTTTTTCGCCGAGTCTGATGGAGATGAGCGTGTTGGAACCGATGCCGACAGCCATTCCGACTGCCATCATAATGGTAACGATGGGGAGCGTAACGGTAATGGCAGCGATACCGACTTCTCCGCAGACGGGACTTTGTCCGACGAAGATACGGTTAATGACGGCGTGGGCGGCGGAGCCTACGGTGGCGGCGATGGCAGGGAGGGAAAAATCCCAGAGGAGCCGACCGACGGGTCGATATTCCAATCGTCGGACTCGTTCTGCATGATCCATTCTGTTTGATTGCCCAAGGGAAATAACCCATGATGAAAGGCGATACTCACCGCTTCGCCTATATGCTACCACATAATGGCGGAAACGTCAAACCGCGTTACGGCACTGAACCTTTGTTGCGAAACATGTTGGCGGTTTGGGTGCGTCCACCCTCACACCGACCCTTTTATCTTCGCCGGTTTTAGGCTACAATGGGCAATATAAAGACTCGGTTAGTAGCAAACCAGAACCCTTGTTAGGGACATGGCAACAAAACAAACGGCAATACTGCCGATGGAAAATATCAAAGAACTGCTCGGATACCTGAACTTCTCTTCGGGAAATCGCGATCCGAAGTTCTTCCGTACCCTCAACGATCTCTTCCGAGGACTTCCCCCCTCCAACAAAGATAAACGATGTTCCGCATTCCGCGCCGTCGATTTTCTCGAACAACAACTCGGAAATCTCGCCAAAACATCTGAAGCCTTTCGCACCGACGATCAAGCCGGACTCCTCCTCACGCTCGTCCAAAAACACTTTTTCGCCGCCTATCGGCAATTTCATTCCGAACTCCTCTTTCATCAGTCCGACGAAACTCTCTTCAATCCGCTGTTTCTCGGAAAAATCTTTGAAACCGTCCTGCAACAGGGTCCCCCTTGGACAGACCAGGACCGAATCGCTTCCGCCGCCATCGACAAATTAAACGATTACATCGGCTACCGCCCCATACCCGTTTTGGAAGGAGAAGAAAAACACCAGCCCTACGCTCACGAATGGGTCGCAACGATTCCCCTCTACATCGACGGAATCGGAGTCGCCGCCGGAAAATACGAACAAGTCGTCGAACGGGCACTCGACATCCTTCGAGAAACCGACCCGCAAATACTTCGGGAAGCCTGTCTCGATCCCGACATGATACAGGAACTCGTACTCGATTCTAGAGCCTACGATTTCGACCATCCCGTCAACCGCAAGCCGAATTATCATTTCGGATTGTGGGACCCGAATTACATCGACAACAGCGGCTTTTACCGCCGGTTCGTTGTTCATCAGGTCACGTTGGACGGCATTTTGCGGCGTTTGCAATCGGCATACACCGGCGAGTCGAACGTTGCTGACGTGCCGCTCGACGAATTGATCTTTGAGGCGGGAGCCGTACTGGCAGGAACGATGCTCATGGGTGCCGGTGTTTGCGGAGACACGCCGTCCACGTACAGTTCGGAAACGTCGCTCAACGATTTGATGCCGATCATCGCCGACTATCGGGATCGCTTTTACAATCAACTCTTAAACAAGATTCCGAAGAAGATGAAGCCGCGTATCGAAAAGGAGCAAGAGCGGCTTTTCCAACCATTCGGCGGTTGCCGGCAAGATTTGAACCGGCAGATGGCAAAGCGTCGCGCCGATCAGTTGCAACGGATGCACCTTGCCCGAATCTTTGCCCGAATGGGGTATTCCGAAGCCGCCATGAAACAGGCGACCGCCATTTCGGTTACATCGGCACGGATTCTCACAACGATTGACTGCCTGATGACTGAAACGCATCTGCTCATTGATCGGGGAGAACTGACCGAAGCCTCGAAAAATGTGCCGAAGATCGAGGATTTTATCCGCCGGGGAATCACCTGCGGAGCCCTCATTGACCCTTGGACGATTCTCGGATTCGGCGGAGCATTCAGTCTGTTTCATACCATCGAAAATTCGATTCACGACCATCGGATTGACGAAATCATTAACCTTTTGGAAGAAGTTTTCGACATATACAGCCGCTTGCAAAAAGAGGCGGCGGCATCGGGCAACGGCGATCTGCAAGCCGACCTCTCTGACCGAATGAGCGATCTGGCGGGTTGGTGGGATCAATTCGGCACTACGGATGTCAGCAATCTCGAAAGTTTTTCCGGCGAAGATGCGTGGGAGTCTGCCGCCGTCGTTTCGACTGCCCTCGCCGCCTGGCACAAGGCGGGAACCGCTGCCGGAGACGTGGCGTTTTGGAGCCGGCACGTCGAGCGGTTCAAAACGACCAAAGCGTTCGTCCTGCTCGCCGAAGCACTGCTGGATCAGCAAGACCCAGTGGCTTCGATGAATCTCATGATGTACTGGTTGGATCGTTCCGAGCAGATTCCGTTGATCGAAGGGGATTACTCCTTTCACGCCATGGCGATTCGATGGATGGATCAACTTTGGAAACCGCCGAAAAACGACGGCGATGGTGAATCGGAAAAACCAGCGTGGCGGCGGACGCTCAAAGATGTTCCGCCGCTGACGTTCGCCGAACGCTGGAAACTCACGCGGAGACTCTTTGATTCGCTGGAGGCAAACGCCGATTTGTACTGGCGTGTCCCTGCGATTGAATTAGAGGGGGATTGGTTCGAGGGAAAAAGAAAACGCAAAGACAAGAAATCGCCGAACTCCAAAAAACCGAAGAAGCCCAAAAAGGGTTCCGAAGAGGACGACGATGTTTTCGACGAAGGCGATAACTTACCGAACGCACAAAAACGCCGACGGCGAAAGGATGATTCCGACTCGATTTATGGGGCGGCTTACGATGAGTTCACGTACAAAGATTCTACGGACGACGGAATCGACGATGCGCTGATGGATCAGGCACCCCCCGGCGGTTTTCGTGATCGGGACGAAGACCTCGCCATCGCCGAAGAGATGGAGCGCATCGGTGACCGATTGCTCTTCATCTCGACGATGACAAAACTCTGGAAGTACGTCACGGAACGTCTGGCAGGTTTCGTTTTGGTGCCGCTAGGTTCCGATTGGCAATCCCCAGCCGTCAAAAGTGAAGCCGGTGAATTAACGCCGGAAATCGTGTCGGAAATCGAACAAAATGTTGCCGGTTGGCTTGCGCAAATCGAAACATTCAGCGACGGGTTGGAGAGACTGTTGCAGCAAGCATCGGACTACAAAGTCCCGTTGCCGAAGGGAACGACCGAGTCCCTGATGGAATATGACCGGCACCGGGGAATCAAGGAAATCCTGCTCGACCGGATTATTTGGTCACACGTCGAAGTTCGGGATACGCAGATGACGTTCGAGGCGTATCTGGGAAAAATGGTGCGTCCGGGTGAACGTGATGAGTGGGAAATAGCGGTACTGGATACTAGCCGGGCGATTTTCCGTTGTGATGTCAAGGCGGTTAAGAAATTGTGGAATCCGATGCTCAAAGCGTTGGAACTCGAAACGATTCTTTATGTTCCGACTTCCCGGGGCGGTTCGGCGGCGGCAATCGTCCGGTGCCGACACATTCAGCAGGCAATCATTCGGCTGTTGGAATATGCTCCCCGGCTCGGTCTCGTCGTGGAAATGTTCAAACTCCTTGCGGCAATCCAAACGATGGAAGAGGTCAATACGGTGAGTCCGGGTGCGATCACGGAGTTCGACCGGCTTGTGGAAACGGCATCGCGGGCGATCACAAAATGTGTTGCCGCTTCGGCAAAAACCTGGAAATTCAGCAAGAACAGCGAAAAGGAACAGCATCAACAAAGTGTGGCGTTGGTCGAATACATGGAGATGACAGTGGAACATCTCTTGGAATTTTGGCTTTCGCACAGTCGGCAGATTCGCATTTCGCCGGTCGAATCTTTCGTGGATCGTGAATACTGGAATGACTTGCGGTCGTTTATCCAACGCTATGGACATGATATTTTCACGCAGCAAAACATGGGCTTCGGCAACCTGCGTGCCATCCTGCACCAGGGGGTTGAACATTATTTGCGGGCATTGATGAAGATCAAAAAAGAGGACGGCGAAGTGGAAATCGCAGACAAGTTGCTCGACGACTTGGAAAAAAGGCGGATCGACTGGCGGTCGGCGGCGGCAAGTCTGGAAATCGTCTTGGAGGCGATTGCCGAAAACTATTCGGAGTATGTCGATTACAACAGTACAACGACCCATTCGGATCATGGCGAGAAACTGTATATGCTTCTCGATATGCTTCGGGTGCAGGTCGGATACGAGCGGATTTCGTGGAATTTGAAACCGGTTTATTGGGTTCATGACTCGATGATTCGTGCTGGCTGTGAGGAGGCGGCATCGCTTTGGGAGCGGGCTGTTGCCAAGCGGAGCGTGAATGCGGCGGAAGAACATCTTCGACAGTATCAGCGGTTGAGCGAAAAGTACGGTATGTGGTTGCCGAGCGTTCATGAGCGGTTGCAGGAGCGTTTTGTGCGTCCGTTGCAGATTGACCGGATGTGCGGTCTCGTACCAAAGGCGATTCGGCAAGTTCAGAAGGGAGAATCGAAGGAGGCGTTTGAAACGTTGTATGTACAGATTGAAAATTTTGCCAAAGACCCTATGGGGGTTGGTTTTGAGATGCCGGAGTGGTTATCGGCGTTGCGTAACGAGGTGATGACGACGCGTTTGGACGCTACGGGAGAGTTGGAGGAGCCGGAGGAAGAGGGGGGTAGGGACGTATTCAATTCGCAACCGCACTTTGAGCAGGCGTGTATTGCCAAGACGCAGTTGGACAAAATCATCCAATCGCTCGGACGGTAGGGCTTTCGCCGGAAAATATCGTACCAATTTTCGTCATTCCGGCGCAAGCCGGCAGGTAACAAGCAAGACATGAAAGCCGGGAACGGAGCGCAGCGACCGGATCGTTCGGCGTGTTGATCTGGTCGCTCCACTGCGTTGCGCTCCCGGCTATCATTTTTTCCCAGCGTTCACATATTTGTGTTTAATTTAGGCAAAGATCGGCAACACAGTTACCGACTCGCTAAATTTTGCTCTTGCCGATAATCGCGGAATTCTCTACTATCCCCGCAACGAAAAGGTTCCCGAAAAGGCGAAAGGAGATTGTATGCTCAAACTAATGGATGTCAGTGCCAGCGGACTGATTGCCCAGCGGATACGAATGACCGCCATTGCCAGCAATCTGGCGAACATTACCTCCACACGCAATGAAAACGGCGAACTGAAGCCCTACGATCCCCGATTCGTTAAATTTCAAGAGGACAACACCATTGGTCCCAACGGTTCCGCCGGTGTTTTCGTTCGGGAAATCGCACGAGATGAACTGCCGCCGATCCGAAAGTATGTGCCGTTCCATCCCGATGCCGACGAACAGGGGTTCATCAATTTGCCGAGAATCAATCTCGTTACCGAATTTACCGATGCCATCGAGTCGGGTCGCTCCTACGAAGCGAACCTCGGAGCAATGGATATTACCAAGTCAATGGCAAATCAGTCGTTGAGGATTATTACGTAGTGAGAGTAAGGTAGGCAACCGACCGCCGGGCGGTTGCGTCGGCGGTAGCCGACTGGCGTATCGGGTGCGGAGTACCGCACGTTGCCGCCCGGCGGTCGGCAACCTACCTCCCAAAAACCATGAACGGAATCAGCGGAATATACAGCGGTGTCGGAACGGGAGTGAACGGACAAAAACTCGCCGTGATCGAACCTCGACAGGGAATGGGAAAGTTGGGATACAAAATGGATAATCCCGACCGTCCGATGAGCGTCGATGAAATCAAAAAGACGACCTTTCGGGATTTGGTGCTCGGCGGTATCGGAGAAGTGAACATGATGCAGCAAAATGCCGACAAAGCGGTCGAAAAGTTGATGTGCGGCGGAGAAATCGGAATGGCGGAAGTCCTCACCGCCGTACAAAAAGCGGACATCGCCTTCAAAATGATGATGCAAATTAGAAACAAACTCGTCGCCGCCTATCAGGAAATACAAAATATGAGAGTGTAAGGGAGGAGACAGGAGTCAGGAGACAGGAGAAGGGAGTTGGGAGTAAGGAAATAGAAGTTGAGAGACTGGCGGCAAAGAGTAAGGAGGAAACAGACATTCTGTCTCCTGTCTCCTGACTCCTGTCTCCTCAAAAACAAAACTTATGGAACAAATACTGGAAAACCTAAAGACATCGGCGAAACAACTGTACGCCAAATTGAAAGACCTGTATCTGAGCATGACGTTCGGAAACAGAGTCGTTGCCACGTTGCTCATGGCAACGCTGCTCATTTCGCTCGGCTATCTCATCGTCGGAAGCATACAAAAAACCGACTTCGGAAGTAAAACCGTTTTCATGTACAACGGACACCGATTCACTTACGACGAACAACGTGCGGCGCAAAACGCCCTCTCGAAAGAAAATCTGAGGGACTTCCAATGGGTCGGCGACCAATTACAAGTGCCGACCGACAAGCAACACATCTATCATACCGCCCTCGCCAATGCTAATGTCATCGGCACCACCAATATGGCACGAAAAGCCGCCGCAGACGCACTGGGTGTGTGGGACTCGTCAAAAATCATGAACGAACGCATGGTCACCGCCAAAGAAATCGACTGCGCTCGATCAATCAAACTGATTCCCGGTATCGCCGAGGCAATCGTTTTGACCAATAAACGCCCTCACTGGGAACGTAATGTTTGGGCACGGACACATATTACCTCTGTGGGAGTTTTCGTCGAAGCCGTCGAAAACCGACCGTTGAGTGCGGATACTATCGGTGCCATCGGGCGGATCGTCAAACCGATCTTCGGAATTACCGACTTGAGGGAAATCAGTATCGTTGACCTCAGACACCATAGGGCTTACGACGGTTCCGGCGAAGAACAGAGCAGTTCGCAAAGCGAATACCAGCGGCATCAAACGAGGTATCAGGAGCAATGGAACGAACGTCTGTACCGGCACATGGCGAACATTGACGGATTAAAAATCGAAACTTCCATTATGCTGACCACCTATCGGACGCGGCAACTCTTTGATGTAACGCATCGAAGACCGACTCCCTTGGTCACGCACGAATTGGATTTTCATTTTCATAGAGAAGGATATGACCGATTCTTTCGACCAGGACAGATCGCCCAATGGGGCAGTCCGCTCATAAATCCGACGGGCGAAGTGAGTCCCAGAGATGTTACCGACGAAAAGAAAAGGGAACAGGAAATCACGCACGCTCTACCCGGTACGGAAATGAACGAAGAAGCGTTGCCTTATATCCCGCAGGAGATTCGAGCCTCCATTCAGGTGCCGCGCGAACACATCTTGGCAATATGGCGGCAGAAAAACAAGTTGTTCGGCGATCCGAATGCAAGACCGACTCCTGAACAATTGCGGGAGGAAGAGGAAGAATTCATCCGTACTACGAAAGAAGATATTGCGAAACTGTTGGAACCTTATCGTCTTTCTGCCAAGTCTGATCCTTTGGATCTCGTTCGAGTCAGTTTTTATGATCCTATTCGCCCTGATGAGGTCGAACTTACGGCGTGGGAAAAGTTCGTACTGTTTATGCAGCAGAATTGGCAGAGTATCGGGCTGATGAGTTTAGTGTTCAGCGGTTTGGTGGTATTGTGGGCGATTTCCAAGCCGCCGAAGCCGGAACCGATAGTGATTTACGAAGGTTTGGAAACGCCGGAAGAGGCGATAGATGCCCGGCTTGCCGAAAAATTACGCCGCGAGGAGGAGGCACGGCGGTTAGCAGAAGAGGAAGCCCTAGCCGAAGCGGAGCAGGAGGAGTTTGAAAATTCGCTCGGCGAATTGGGTTCGTTGCGTTCGCTGCGGGACGAGATCGCCGAATTGATTGCCAAGAATCCCGAAGCCGCCACCGCCGTGATCCGCCAATGGATCGGCAATGCCGTACTGGTGGAAGCGAAGAGTTAGGAATCAGGAGTCAGGAGACAGGAGTCAGGAGGAATAGAATATGCAGCCAGCGAAAAGTTTTCGTGATCTGATTGTTTGGCAAAAATCGCACCAATTTGTGCTTGCCGTTTATCGGATTACCCGGTCGGATTTTCCGCGTGAAGAAATGTATGGACTGACATCACAATTTCGTCGAGCCGCCGTGTCCATCGCGGCAAATATCGCTGAAGGTTTTAGAAAACAGTCCAAAACAGACAAAGCCAGAATACTCAACATTTCGGAAGGATCACTGGAAGAATGTCGGTACTACTTGATTCTCGCCAGAGACCTCGGATACATGAACAACAATACTATCGGTGAATTGGCAGAAGAAATCAGCCGCCTACTCCACGCCTACCGAAATTCCCTCCTGAATCCCCACCCCTAACTCCTGACTCCTGTCTCCTGACTCCTGTCTCCTGACTCCTGTCTCCTCAAAACAATGTTTGGACGCAAGAAAGCGCCGAAAGAGCCGGACTATACGAAAACGCCGGTGTTGCCGAACAAACTCGCCGAGTTTGTACAGGCAAAGTACGGACTCACGTCGGACGAACTACTCAAATTATGCGCTTCCATCGGGCGTGTGGACCCAGCCGTCCGAGTCGCACGAAGACGAAAAGTAGAGGGCAAAGAATACTCCAAACAGACCGGTAAAATCCTGACCATTGCAGAGGCGGTTACATACGAAAATGAACGCGTCGAAAACCGGTTTGTCAAAGATCAAAAGATTAGGGAACTCCTCGAAGACGTGGACTTCGACGAACTGATGGTGCGTTTGGAAGTCAATACGGAGTTTTATCCTAAACGTCTTGCTCCTTCGGACATCGTTCGCTATGTCGATTCGGCGGGAGAAAAATTGGAGGCGTTGGATCGTGAGCGGATAAAGCCGGCACGGATTTATTCGCCGCGTGAAGAGACGGTGTTAGATGTTATCACATTGATCAAAAAGCAGGAAGCCCTTCGGGTTGCCCAGCGGATCGCGGATCGGCAGCGTGCGTATGTTTTGAGCAAGACGATGGAGGAACTCGAAGCCGAACATGCCGAATGGCTGCGTCAACTTCGGGGCGATCCTACGGAAGAGGAGCGATTGGCAATGGAAGAAGCCGAGCGGTTGGCAGCGGAAGCCGCCGCCGAAGAGGAGGAGCGTATTGCCGCCGAAGAGGCTGCCCGAAACTTCGGCGACTTGGCTTCGGTACACACGTTGCTGGATGAGGTTGCCGAGTTGATTCAGGTGAACCCTGAAGCTGCCGCCGCCATCGTCCGCCAATGGATCGGCAATGCCGTGTTAATGGAGAATATAGAAGTTAGGAGTTAGAAGTTTAGAAGAAAGGAGACTGGAGAAAGGAGTTACGAGTAAGGAAATAGGTATTACACTGCCAACGGGGACAAATGGGGCGTTTTTCCTTGTGGAATCTTTGTGTCCTTTGTGTTCTTCGTGGTTAAAAATAAAGGATTAACCACAAAGACACGAAGAACACAAAGGATGTACAAAAAAGAAAAACGTTCATGTTCATACCGTTTGTAGTATAGGAAACGTGGGGCAAAGAGTAAAGATGTGAGCAAACATTCTGACTCCTGACTCCTGACTCCTTCTCCTGTCTCCTGTCTCCTGTCTCCTGACTACTACAAAACCATGAACGGAATCAAAAAAGCAGCATTATTTTTAAGCAGTTTGGACTACACCGAGGCGGATCAACTGTTGAGCCGGCTCGATGCGGAGTCCGCAAGGTTGGTGCGGCGTGAAATCATGTCGCTCCGGCATCGTAACATTTCGGTCGAAGAATCGCACCGACTCGACGAGGAGTTTTTGTACTCCGCTGGTTGGCAACCGCCCCGGTCGATTCGGGAACATCAGTTCGCCGCTCCGCGACCGGCAACCTACGCACCGCCGAAGCGGCAAGCGGTGAAGTACACGGCGGAAGCGTTTGTTCCGCCGGTGCGTTCCTTCGATTTTATGCAAAACTGGTCGGCAGGCGAGGTGGTGAATGCTATCGTTCATGAACATCCGCAAACGATAGCAGTCGTGTTGGCGCATTTACCGCAATCGAAGATGAAGTCGGTTTTAGCCGCGTTGCCGACGGAGTTACAGCGGGAAATCAAACGCCGGCTGAACGATTACGAAATGCCGGACGAGCAGATTGTACAGGAAATCGAGTCGGCATTGAGAGTGCGTTATCGGAATCAGCATCGGTCTGCAAGGTATTCGGCGGAATTGGAATCGTTCGAGGATGTCGAAACGTTGAGCGACTCGGAACTTGCGACGCTGTTTCGTTCGGTCGATTTAACAACGGCAATGTTGTCGCTGATTGGAGCGGATCCGTCGTTGATTGCGAGGATCACCCGATATTTTTCTCCGACGGAAGAACATGCTATGCGAAACCGCTTGAGACAATTGGGCAATGTTACCGAGGAGGACATTGAACAGGCACGCCGAAACGTTTTAGAGCAATACAATGAAACCATTTAGCCGGTACTCCGGTTAATCCGGTCGCTCCACTGCGTTACGCTCCCAGCTTTCATTTTTTGCTCAAAACTCTCCGGCGAAAAAGCGTCATTGTTTTTCCTGACGCTTCCTGACGTTCTCCATGTTAGACTTCGCCTTGAAAATTGAAATCGGAGACTGTGAGGCAACGCACGGAGTAAGCCGCCGTGTTCCGCGCTGCCAAAGAGTGACGTCAGTGAGGGTTTACGTCGTTTTTCCATTGCTCAC
>Ga0099364_10005905_pt1 | contig 17992 bp, 15 predicted proteins | sample TergutTh196P3_FD_73070 | JGI IMG/M metagenome (GOLD analysis project Ga0099364, IMG submission 73070) | Microcerotermes parvus P3 segment gut microbial communities from Pointe-Noire, Republic of the Congo - Th196 P3 | ecosystem: Host-associated > Arthropoda: Insects > Digestive system > Gut ...
CAGGGGTTTTCCCCCATTTTTTCCCGGAAAGGCCGAGGGAACGCAGAGGCGGAAAGGAAAAAAACCCCGAGCAAATTTTTTTTCCCGATTTTACTCACGCCAAGGCGCAGAGATCGCAAAGACGAAAATAAAAAAAATCTTGGCGTCCTACCTCCGGCCCTTGCGGGCCTACGGTCCCCAAGCTGCGGCTTCGCGTCTTTGCGTGATGCTTATTTGGATAAATAAAAGGAGCATTGTATGAAAAGAAGAGCTTTATTAACCGGTTTAATATCGGTACTTATCGGATGCCTAATCGTTCTGGCTGCCTGTGACGATCCCACGAGCAGTGACGAGGGGGAGGGGACATTCACCATCAACCTGGGCGCCGTAATTGACAGCGGCCAGAGCCGTTCGACTTGGCCTTATCCGCCGAGAGATGTTAAGGATGGCAATATTGCTGGCCCTTCACTTAGTGACCTTAACTTTATAATATACTTCACGCCTGTTTCCGGCGGCAATGGCGTAGAGACATTTACGTTCAGGGGCGATAGGAACTTAAGCGACAGGATTCCCGTGGGAACCTATACGGTAAGTATGCAGGTCTATCATGTAACTGACACAAGCTATAGCGATCTTTACGCCCTTGGCGGCGCTACAGGCAGCGTGACAATAATCGCGGGACAAAACGCACAGGTCACAGTAACGCTTATTGACGCCAATGCCGGGGGCAGCCCTATTAAGGTAGTGGTTATTAATGAGGACACAGGGACGACTACAGGCTACCCCCATCTACAGGCGGCCTTTGCAGCAATAAGCGATGCGGGGAACTACACAGTCCTGGTTGAAGACCATGGTACAGCTCGCAGCAGATTTGGCGGCACCGACGTAAGGAACATTAGTCTAAGGCCCCTGGGCGCTGCGGCAGAGATCCAACTCGAAAGCAATGAGCCTCTAATTTCTATTGCCGCTAATGTTACCCTTACGCTGGAAGCTGGCATTACCCTGAAAGGATTAAGCACTAATAACACTGAATTAGTGATAGTAGATACAAATGGTACATTAAATATGAGATCGGGATCTCTGATTACCGGGAATACAGGAAGCGCTCGAGGCGGCATGGGGGTGTATGTTTTTGACAGTGGTACCTTCACCATGTTTGGCGGTGAGATCTCGAATAATAGCACCTGCGGGGTGTTTGTTAGAGACAGTGTTGGTACCTTCACCATGTTTGGCGGTGAGATCTCGAATCATGGCGGATACGGGGTGTCTCACGCAGGCACCTTTACCATGCATGGCGGAGTAATCTCGAATAATAACTTCCAAGGGGTGCGTGGCTCCGGCACCTTCAACATGCATGGCGGTGAAATCCTGAATAATAACTTCCAAGGGGTGAGTACCGCCGGCTCCTTAGGTACCTTCAACATGTTTGGCGGAGTAATCTCCGGGAATACGGTAACAGGCGGCGGCGGCAACGGCGGCGGCGGGGTGTATATGGCTAGCAGTGCTACCTTCAACATGCATGGCGGAACCATCTCCGGGAATACGGTAACAGGCGGCGGCGGCAACGGCGGCGGGGTGTACATCGCCTGGGGTACCTTCAACATGTTTGGCGGAGAAATCTTCGGGAATACAGCAACCAACAGAGGCGGCGGGGTGTATGTTGAAAGTGGAGGAACCTTTTTGAAAGGGCCAGCAGGCACAGGGACAGGCAGTGGAATTATCTATGGTGAAAACGAGGGGGGAAAATCCAATACGGCTAATGCAGCAACGAATCAAGGCCATGCGGTGTATGTTAACGCCAACACTACAACTGGACGCCTTGAGAGAGTAAGGAATAGTACCATAGGCGAGAATACACATCTGGATTCAGAAGTGGATGCTGGGTGGTGATATAAGGAAAGTGTAAACAACCGCCCCGTATGGGGCGGGGGGATAATTTATGGCTGCCTATTCGCCCACGATCACCGGGTAAAACCCGGCTTGGGGCCCTGGGGGCGGCCTAGCAGAAACTTCTTGCCGGAGCTCCCTGCAGTAGGAGACGAGGCAGTTTAGGCAGCCCGCAGGGCTGTCCAATAAAGGGCGGAAAACGCCTGAGCTCTTAAAGACCTAAACTTGAAGGTTAAAAAGAGCTAAGTATTTAAGAGCTCAAGGGGGCTCCGGAAGCAGGTTCCCCGGCTGTTTCCGCTAGGGCGCCCACAGGGCCATGAGCCGGGATTTACACGGGGAGGAATGGGAGTGAAAGGAGAAGTGAAAAAGTAGCAATGAAAAGACACATCTTACTCTGCTCCCTGTTAATTGCTACCTGTTACCTGCTCCCCGCCCTCGATGCCGGGCTCGTCCTCGACCAGAACCTGGCCTACAGCGGTTCCGGCGATGATGCGGCTTTCGAGTTCAACGGAATTCTCGTGCCCAGGATTTCAGGGCTTTTGGGAAACAACGGGAAGTTTTTTGTTTCCGGCGGATTAAACTACCAGAACGAGCCCTGGGGATTTATTCCAGAGTTAATCGAGGCGGATTTCTTCTTTGGCTTTTATGGCGGTTCTTTCAGGCTTGGCAGGTCTGCGTACCAGGACCCGCTGGGTTTTGTCGTGGACGGCTTTTTTGACGGCGCGCGGCTCGTATTGGACACCCCTGCCGGTGTTTTCAGCGCGGCGGCGATGTATGCGGGTTTTATCTGTAAGAGGCGCGCCAATATCGAGATGACGGCTAACGAGTACAACTACAACAACGCCGCCATTGAATATGACGATTTTTTTAATACCTACTTTGCCCCAAGCAGGGCCATTGCCGCCCTGGAGTGGGAGCATCCCCAAATAAGCCGTCATCTAAGATTGAAACTTTCGGCCATCGGGCAGTTTGATTTAGCTGATTTAACTGAAGAGCAATTAAACAGCCAGTATTTTATCGCAAAAATGACCTTGCCCTTTAGTGTTTTTTCGCTTGAGGCCGGGGGCTGTTTTAACCTGATACAGTTTGCCGGAAAGGACGAAACGGCCTTTGCGGCAGAACTGGGCCTTAACTGGTTCTGGCGGAACCAGGGCCTTTCGCTTTTGGCCCGCTACTCCAGCGGTTATTCCGGCGACATAACGCCCTTTGTGCCTGTTACCACGGTAAAACAGGGGAACGTTTTTTCAACAAGCCTTGTCGGTATGACTGTTTTTTCAATGGACTATTCGGTCAGGCTGCACCGGACTTTGTCCTTTAACTTTCTGCCCGCCTACTTTATTGACAACTACGACGATGACTCAAGCGGCCTATTGGGCGGGGAAGTATTCGGCAAGCTCAACTGGGCTCCGGTTTCGGATATTTTGTTTACTGTCGGCGGCGGGGTTTTTCTGCCCTCGCTGGGGAATGTCACGCCCGACGCCAACCCCGTCTGGCGGGGAGAGATGAATATAGTGATTTCGTTGTTTTAGCTCACGCAAAGACGCAAAGGCGCAAAGACGCAAAGGAGAAGAAGATGAGAAAAGAAAAAGTATATTACTTGTTAATTATTACCTGTTCACTGTTCCTTGTTCCCTGTTACCTGTTACCTGCCCAGACGGGTGTGGTGCGCGAGTTAAGCGGGACGGTGGAGCTGAGTACCGCTGGCGGGGCCTTTGTTCCGGCGGCTGTCGGGGCCGCAGTGGCGCAGGACACGGTTATTTCCACGGGCTTTCGCAGCAGTGCCCTTATCCAGGTGGGAAGCGCCATGGTGGCGGTACGGCCTTTGACACGCCTAAGCCTGACAGAGATAAGAGCCGGCGCGGGGAGTGAAACGGTGAACATGAACCTTCAGGCGGGAAGGGTGCGGGTGGACCTTAACCCCCCGGCGGGTGTCAGGGCTTCAATGTCCGTGACCACGCCCAGTACCACCGCCTCTGTGCGGGGAACGAGCTTTGAGCTTGATACGCGTAACATCAATGTAGAGTACGGTGCTGTAAGTTACCGCGCGAACCGGAGCCGCAGCTATGAGTTTGTCGTCTTTGGCGGCAATGCCAGCGGTACCTGGAGCGAGGGAATAGCCCTTGACCCCTTGAGTTTTGCCCGTTATGCCCTTGATCCCCCGCGGCCCGGCGGCCCCGGCGCTACCCCTGGCGGCATTGGCGGGAACGCTGCCATTGGCGGTGGCGGCCCGTCTCCTGAACCTACTCCCCCAACTCCGCCAACACCACCCAGGCCCCCTATAGGCGGCGGCGGCGGCGTCCCTGGCGGCAGTGATGGCGGCGGTGCGAACGTTGATTTGGACTGGGTGCAATAGGCGGCTGGGGTTTAAAGGAGGAATTAGGGATGGCTAAGAAAAAGAAAAAGAAAAAGAAATCATCAAAAGAGTATATCAAAAAACTTGACTGGTCATCGGTAATTGCTGCGGAAACGCAGAATTTGAAGCCAAATAATAACATTGCTGGATCTTATCTAAACCGTGGAATGGCTCGTTGTTTCACTCCCGACAAGGAAGGCAAGCACAAAGAAGCAATTGAAGACCTAAATAATGCGATAGTTCTCTATGAAAGTGTTCTGAACAATAAAAACAAGGCAAAATATTACCGCGCCTATGCTTTTTACCTTGACGGGGATTACGCAAAAGCTATTGATGATTGCAGGTATGAAGGTTGTAAACAAGATAACAATAAAGAAGCAGATGATGAAAAATGTAAAAAGTGTTGTTTTGTAAAAGACCTTTGTCCAAACAGGTATGAACTCCTTGGAAAAATTTATTATGCCATGAACAACTATGAAAAAGCTGTTGAGAATTTTAAACAAGCAATGGAGCATTATTCAAAAAAACATCCAGATACAGTCTTTCCGTCTGGTTTAATGGACAACTACCGGGAAGCTTGCCGAAGAATGAACCGCCAGGGATAAACCGTGTGGATATTGATATTAAATCCGTAAGCGAGTATATCGAAAAATGCTTCTCCAACCCGGCGCTGAAAAAGGACAAAACACAGGTCTTTTACAGGGGCGTAAATCAGATCTATTCCGAACCTCATAAGCCATCTATTTATTACGATGACGGTCTTATTGAAAACGAGGACATAATCTTTAAAGAGGCAATATCGTTTTTCCCCCACGAACTGCTTGCACAAAAAACAACAGTTGAAAAACTGATCTTTTTGCAGCATTACCGTTTCCCAACTCGCATTATGGATATAAGCAAAAATCCCCTCATTACTTTGTTCTTTGCATGTTTCCCCGATAAAAATCCTGAAACCCTGCAAAAAGAAGGTGCGGTTTATCGGTTTAACGTACCCCAGGAAAATATCAAATACTGCGACAGCGATGCCGTAAGTGTTATTGCCAATCTCTGCAAAAGACCAATAGATTTTTCTGTACGTGACATTTTCCACCTGGAAAAGAAAGAATTTAACAAAGAAGATGAAATATTGTATCTGGTACATGAAATCAATGAAGAAAAACCATATTTTCATAATTTGATAGAGAAAAATGATATTAATTCGGTTGTGTGCCTGCGTCCGCGTATGAATAACCCCCGCATCGTCAGGCAGGATGGCTATTTTTTCCTGTTTGGCATTGACTTTGAAAAAAAGAAATGTGCTAAAATCAACCACAACTGGATAGATGAAAAGAAATTTATTGTTCCCCATGACGCCAAAAAAAACATATTGGAAGAACTGGATAAATTGAATATTAACGAATCCTTTGTCTTCCCCGACTACGAGCATGTTTCAAATCACATTTGGAAAAAACATTGGAAGCAAAAAACAAAATAAACTTAAGGCCCCTTTTCCTGCGCAGCAGGGTGAGATGGAGACATACTTTCCCCGGAACCCCCAACTTACCAGCCTGCCGGCCACAAAGGGTTGCCGCCAGTGATCTTCCCCCTGTGCGGGCGTGGGTAGCCGTGCGGCAGCATGGATACCCACGCCCACACAGGGATCTAGGTCACTGAGCCCTTTGTGGCAGGCAGGGCGGTAAATTGGGTTTTGGCCCCTGGGCCGGGGCTTACACGGGTATTGTGGAGCTGAGCGGCACACTTTTTTTCGTTTTTCTGTAGGGAGTTATTTCTCTGAAAAGATTTTCTTTTTTTTCGGCTTCTAATTCAAGATCATAAAAATTCTGAAGATTTAGCCAGAATTGAGGTGAATTTTCGAAATATCTTGAAAGTCTTAAAGCCATGTCTACCGTAATTCTACGATGGCCTTTGATAATATGGCTTATTGCGATCTGTTGTACTTTTAAATCTTTACTCAATTTGTATGCGGTAATTCCAAGAGGTTCCATGAATTCTTCGTAAAGTATAGTTCCAGGGAAAATTAAATCCAGTTTTTGCTTTTTCATAATCTCTCCAATAGTATCATAATACGATAGTATTGTCAAGCAATAGCTTATGGTTTGAAAGGTTTTTTTTGCTCCCTGCTCCCTGCTCATTCCCCCTGGCTTGTCTTCCACCTTTCTTCCAGTCTAAAATAGACCCATGGGCTTTATAAATCTCGACCTTGACGCGATAGAAGACTATGTTGCTAACCATTTGCGGCTCTTTCTTTCCATGGCGGCTGGAATTATGGCGCTGGTGGGGATCATTGCCGTGTCGGTTTTTTTCATCGGTGTGCGCGGGGCTGAGCAGACCATGGTTCCCGATGTCCAGGGCCGCGACCTTACTGCCGCTCTTTTAGAACTTCAGGTAAAGGAACTTTATCCCAGGATCACTTTACGCTTCTCCCAGAGCTCTGCTGACAGGGGTCTGATTATGGAGCAGAGCCCCCGGCCGGGAACCATCGTAAAGGCAGGCCGCAGAGTCAACCTGGTGGTAAGCCAGGGGGTGATGATCAACACCGTAGAAAATTACCTGGGCCGGAACCTGGACGAGGTCCGCATGGGATTACAGACCACGGTTTCTGCAATGGCTGCCCTGACAGGGGGCGGCATGGGTGCTCAGCTCATTTCCCTGCGGGAACCTATAATGTACGAGTTTTCCAACGAGCCTGCCGGTACTATTTTGCAGCAGAGCCCTGAGCCGGGTACGCCCATTTCCAGCCTTACCGTTCTGGAGCTGGTGGTAAGCCAGGGGTCTGAAAATATCATTTTTAATCTGCCTGTGCTTCTGGGCCTTAGCCTTGAGGACGACCTGGAGCAGGTGGGCCGGACAGGCATAGACTTCGAGTTTTCCCTGCGGGAGGCGCGCGACTGGGAAGTGCCCGGGACGGTTGTGAGCCAGGAGCCGGCGGGGGATAGCCTGGTTACCGCCAATACCAGGGTGCATATCACCGTGGCCTCTCCCCAGACCCTATCTGCAAACGAGGTCTTTGGTCTTTTCGAATATGAAATGGCCAGGAACCCGTATCCTCTTTCAATACGCCTGGAAAGCATACAACCCACAGGGGAGCGGCAGCGGCTTCTGTCCGTACAGTACGCGGGCGGACGTCTGGCCGTCCCATATCGCCAAGCTCCGGGATCGGTATTGGTACTTTATATGCTCAACCGGGAAATAAGCCGTCAGACTGTTACTCATGCAGGCGGTTCCAGATGAGGTTTTATGGCGAAAATATGCCTTTGCCTTACAGGTAAAACCCTTGCCCAGGATTTGGAAATCCTAAACCGGAACAGGAAGTGGGTAGATATAGCCGAACTTCGGGTTGACTGTCTTGACCGGGACGAATGGTTCCACATCCGCAAATTTCCCGAGATGGCGGGGCTCCCGGTGATCCTTACCATCAGGCGGAGCGTTGACGGCGGCTATTACGTTGGTGCCGAAGGCGCCCGGATAATACTCTTTGCCCAGGGGCTGGCCTACGCGGAAGCTGACCGGCGCCGGAATTTCGCCTACGTTGACCTTGAAGAGGATCTTAATGTACCCAGCCTTGAGGACGCGGCCCGTACATTCGGCACCCGGGTGATTCGTTCCTGGCACAACCAGGAAGGGGTGGGTGAGAATCTCGCGGGAAAAATCATGTCTTTGCGGCGTGTCGGGGATGAGATTGTAAAGGCGGCTGTTATGCCCCGCTCCCTGGACGACGTGGTTAAGGTTTACCGGGCCGCAAAAGAAACCGGCAATATGGAAAAGATACTCATTTGCATGGGAGACTACGGCATCAATACCAGAATACTGGCGGAATTTCTGGGCTCCAGGATAAGCTATACCTTTCCCAGGGGGGAGGAGAATCTGGCGCCGGCCACGCCGGGACAGATGGACCCCAGGGAATTGGCGGAGCTCTACCGTTTCCATGAAATAACAAACAAAACAAAGGTTTACGCGGTCTGCGGCCATCCTCTGGAAAGCAATATCACCCCGCGTTTTTTCAATACTATTTTTAGGATGGAACAAATCGATGCGGTATTTGTTCCCATCCAGGCGGATTCCGTGGAATCCTTTATGCACCTGGCCAGAGAGATCGGCATTTCAGGTATTGCCGTCAGCGATCCCTACACGGAGACAGTAGTTAACTTTCTAAGCAGCGAATCGGAGGAAGTTGCCGCTATCGGCGCCTGCAACACCCTTGTGGCCGGACCACAGGGCTGGACGGGTTACAATACGGACGTGGCCGGCTTTTCCGCCTCCCTTTTGTCCTTTATCGGCAGGAAGGATCTGCGGCGATGGAAGATAACCATTGTCGGCGCCGGCGGAGCCGCCAAGGCGGTGGCTTCCGAGGTACACCGCCTTAGGGGGAAGGCTCTGATCCTCAACCGTACGGCATCCAGGGCCAGGGAATTGGCCGAGCTTTACAAATTTGTCTGGGCAGGGCTGGACAGCCGGGGAGCGGATCTGATGGAAAAATACTCAAACCTGATTATCCAGACAAGCCCTGTGGGAATGGATCCGGACTCAGATGCCGATCCAATAGAATTCTATAAATTTTCGGGTAAGGAAACATTCATAGACCTTATATGCAGGCCCGAAAAAACCCTCTGCCTTAAACGGGCTGAAAAAGCCGGATGCCGTGTCCTTAACGGCTACGATATGCTCCACAGACAGGCCCGTCATCAGTATGCCTATTTTATGAACAAGGAATTTCCACCTTCCCTGATTTCCAGGGTGAGGTTTTAAATCAGTATTGGACAGGACAGGAGCGAATGCCGGACACAACAAACTTGGAACAAAACGCAGTAAAGGAAATGGCCGCCGCCGAAGCGGTGGAAACCCTGGTGAAAAGCGGCATGAAACTGGGCCTTGGAACCGGTTCTACCGCCATCCATGCGGTGCGGCATTTGGGTGCGCTAATGGAGAAGGGGAAGCTCAAGGGAATAATGGCGGTGTCCACAAGTTTACAGACAAACATAGAATGTGAAAGGATGGGGATTCCGCTTTTTACTTTAAATTCAAAAGAGATAGACGGCAGCCTTGACCTTAGCATCGATGGAGCGGATGAGGTAGACCCAAAAGGCCGTCTGATAAAAGGCGGCGGCGGGGCCATGCTGCTGGAAAAGATTGTTGCCTACGCATCGGCCGCATATGCCATTGTGGTGGATGAATCCAAAATCGTCGATAATCTGGGACTCGCCTTTCCGGTCCCCGTGGAAGTTATCGCCGAAGCAAGGCTTCCTGTCAGCCTGGCCCTGGAAAAGCTTGGGGCGAAGGTTGAACTCCGACAGGCCCTGCGCAAGGCCGGGCCTGTGATCACGGACAAGGGCAATCTGCTTTTGGATATACGTTTCACCGCGGCGGTGGACCCGGCGGCCCTGGAAGCGGAAATAAACTGTATTCCTGGAGTGGTGGAAAACGGCTTTTTCACAGGCCCGGCATACGGGGCCAAAGTTTCCTGGCGCCCGGAAATTTTTATAGGTTTTTCAAGCGGAAAGGTGGAAAGGCGAAGCTAGAAAAAAACGCCTTTTTGCTGTAGTTTTTAGTGAAGGAGATATTATGTCAGATGCAGCTAAGGAGATCATCGACCGGGTACGGGTACTGCGGGAAATAGAAGAAATTTCGACCGAAGCCCTTTCCAAGGAGCTGGGCTTTGATCCGGCGGAGTATAGGCGCTGGGAGTCAGGGGAGAACGAGTTTCCCATCGGCGCGCTTGTGGAGATTGCCGCTTATTTTAAAGTTGACCTGTCGGAGCTGGTTACCGGCGCCACGTCCAAGCTCAAGACCTTCTGCCTGACCAGGGACGGTGAGGCCCCGGAGGTAAGCCGCCGGCCCATGTACAGCTACTGGAACCTGGCCTACAACTTTCACCGGAAAAGGGGCGAGCCTTTTCTTGTGGAGGCCAGTGCGGACACAGGGGATAAACCCATCAGCCTTAATTCCCATCCGGGCCAGGAATTCAACTATGTCCTGGAAGGACGGCTGCTTATTTCCGTGGGCGGCCACGAATCGGAACTTGGCGTGGGGGATTGCATTTACTATGATTCAACCGAGCCCCATGGGATGAAGGCCCTTGGGGGTAAACGTGCACGCTTTTTAGCTTTCTTGCAATAAAAACAGAACACAGAGGAATATCACGATGATAGAACAATTTGTTCCCAAAAGGGATTTTACATCATACGAGGATTTTTACGATAATTTCTCCGTAAATACACCGGAAAATTTCAACTTTGCCTGGGACGTTATGGATGTCCTTGCCGAACAAAAACCCAATGAGCGGGCCCTTGTTTGGTGCGATGAAAAGGGAGCCGAGGCAGAGTACACTTACGCTGATATCAAGCGTCACTCCAACCAGGCGGCCAATGTCTTGCAGAAGGCAGGCATTGGCAAGGGGGATCCGGTGATGCTTGTCTTAAAGCGCCGCTACGAGTACTGGCCCGTATTGCTGGCCCTGCATAAGTTAGGCGCAATTGCCATTCCGGCTACCCATTTACTGACTACAAAGGATATTGTCTACCGCTGCCAGGTCGCCGACATCGTCGCCATTATCGCCGTTGACGACCCGGATCTGATGTCCCGTGTGGACGAGGCCGAGGCAAAAATGAAAGCAGAATCGGGTAAAGGTGGAAATGCCGAAGGTATTCTGCGCTACAAGGCTTTTACCCGCTCCGTTCATACCCCAAAGGAAGCCAAGTTCTCCGCTGACTGGGCGGATTTCAGTGTTCTTAGTGCCGCCGCGTCTGACAGTTTCCAGCGGCCTGCCGGCGTAAATACCAACAGCGATATCATGCTTCTTTACTTTACATCCGGCACTACGGGAATGCCCAAAATGGTACGCCACGACTGGGCTTATCCTTTGGGGCATATCGTTACGGCAAAGTACTGGCACCAGGTCTTCCCCGGAGGGCTGCACTTTACCGTGGCCGATACCGGCTGGGCCAAGGCCGCCTGGGGCTGTATCTACGGCCAGTGGATCTGCGGCGCCGCCGTCTTTGTCTACGACTACGACCGCTTTGTTCCCCAGGCCATGCTGGAAACGCTTTCCCGTCACAAGGTAACGTCCTTTTGCGCTCCCCCTACGATATACAGGTTCTTCATCAAAGAGGATCTTTCCAGCTTCGATTTTTCTTCCCTTAAAAACTGTGTCGTTGCCGGTGAGCCTTTGAACCCGGAAATATACGAAAAGTTCCTTGCCGGAACCGGCATTAAACTCCGCGAGTGTTACGGTCAGACGGAACTGACGGTTACCCTCTGCACTTATCCCTGGCTGGAACCCAAGCCGGGCTCAATGGGAAAACCTTCCCCTGGCTATGACATAGATCTTCTGAAAGAGGACGGTTCGATCTGCAAAATGGGCGAGGAAGGCCAGGTGGTGGTACGCACGGGGAAGAGAAAGCCAACGGGAATGTTCTCCGGCTATTACCGGGACGAAAAGCTCACCGCAAGCGTCTGGCACGATGACATTTACTTTACCGGGGACATTGCCTGGAAGGACGAGGACGGCTACTTCTGGTTTGTGGGACGCTCCGACGACGTGATCAAAAGTTCCGGTTACCGCATAGGCCCCTTTGAGGTTGAAAGCGCCATACTGGAACACCCCTCGGTGCTGGAATGCGCGGTTACCGGAGTTCCAGATCCCGACCGGGGCATGGTGGTCAAGGCCACGGTTGTGCTTGCCAAGGGCTATAGCCCCTCGGAGGAACTGAAGAAGGAACTTCAGAACCACGTCAAGCAGACAACCGCCCCCTACAAGTATCCGAGGATCGTGGAATTTGTTACCGAGCTGCCAAAGACCATTAGCGGCAAGATACGCAGGGTGCAGATTAGAGACGAGGACAAGTAGTAGATCTAATTGCGGTAAATCAGAAACAGGGGTCATAATTTGCATAACAAGAAAATACTGACCGCCTTATGGTTCGTAATTTTTTCCTCCGGCGCGGTATTTTTTTTCCTTTTAAACGTCAGCTATGGTTCGGCGGATATAAATATAATGGATATTGCGGGGATCGTACTCGGTCAAGCGGATCAGAACGAAACACATTCCATTATTATTCAGCGCATCCGCCTTCCCAGGGCCCTTGCGAGCATAGGCGCCGGCGCTGCCCTGGCAATTGCGGGCTTTCTTTTGCAAAGTTATTTTTCCAATCCCATTGTGGAGCCTTTTGTGCTTGGTATATCCTCCGGCGCGTCTTTGTTTGTGGGCCTTGTTATAATTGGCGGGATAACATTCGGCTTGCAGCAGATTACGCCTGTTTACATGTTCCTGGGGGCCTTTGCCGGCGCCATTCTTGTTATGCTTATTGTCATGTTTGCCGCCACAAAAGTTAAAAGCATCATTACACTGCTTATTATTGGATTGATGGCGGGTTACTTATGCAGCGCGGCAATCAGCATCCTTAGCACATTTGCCGAACGTGAGCGGCTGGCGCACTTCGCCATCTGGAACATGGGCAGCTTCGCCGGATTCACCTGGTCACATATACGTATTATGTACGCGATTGTAATTCCCATGCTCCTGTGTTCATTTCTTATGGCAAAGCCGCTGAACGCCTTAAATATGGGCGACCGTTACGCCAAAAGCATGGGTATCAACGTAAAAGCAACACGTTATGGATTGATCCTGCTGTCCAGCGTACTTACCGCGGCTGTTACCGCCTTTGCCGGGCCTGTTTCGTTTATCGGACTGGCTGTGCCGCACATTTGCCGGATAGTGTTCCGTACCGCCGACAGCAGGATTCTTATTCCCGCAGCAATTCTTGGCGGGGCCTTTATGGCAAGCCTCTGCGATTTTTGCGCCAGAAATATTCTCTCCCCGCGTGAATTACCCCTGGGCGCCATCACCGCGCTTATCGGCGCGCCCATAGTGGTTTTTTTACTGACAAGAAAGGAGAAATTTTGAGCGCCATACTTCAGGCCAAAGATCTAAACGCCGGATATGACGGAAAAACTGTCGTCAGCGGTATTGATATCAAGGCCCTTAAAGGCAATGTTATCTGTCTTATCGGCCCCAACGGATCCGGTAAATCAACGATACTCAAGACTCTGGCCGGAATGCTAGCGCCCTTAAGCGGTACTGTTCATATCGGGCAGGAGGATATTCACTCAATCAAAGCAAAGGATCTGTCAAAACAAATGGCGGTAGTGCTGACTGAAGGCCTGAACGTCAGAATGACCTCTGCCTATGAAATCGTATCTATGGGGCGGATCCCCTATACAGGTTTTTTTGGAAGGCTTGAAGCAGAAGACCGGCGTATTGTGCTGGAGAGTATGCAGATCGTTGGCGCTGCGGAACTGGCCGAGCGGGATTATTTAAGCCTTAGTGACGGGGAGAAACAAAAAATACTTATTGCCCGGGCATTGGCCCAGCAGCCCAGCTTGATAATCCTTGACGAGCCTACCAGCCACCTGGACATAAAACATAAAATAGAAGTCATCGGCATACTTAACCGGCTTTCGGCAATCAATGGCATGACGGTGATTCTGGCCATGCATGATGTGGACATTGCCGTTAAGAGCTGTCAATTTGTATTGCTGGTAAAAGACGGCCGGGTAATGGCCCAGGGGCGGCCGGAGGATGTCATTGGTGAAAAAACAATAGGCGATTTATATGATATTCAGGGCGCCATGTTCAACTCTGTTCTTGGCAGCCTGGAAATTTGCAACGACAAAGCTCCACAGGTTTTCGTTGTTGGCGGAGCCGGAACAGGTACACCGGTGTTCAGGCTGCTTTCGCGGATGGGATTCGGCCTTGCCACGGGAATATTGCATAAAAACGATATAGATTGCCATATAGCGGATTCGATGAAGCTCACGGTTATTTCCGAACAGTGTTTTGAGCCTGTATCCGCCGAAAGCCGCTCCGCCGCCGCCGCCTTGGTTGAAAAGGCCGCTTTCGTAGTAGATAGCAACTTTCCCGTCGGCACATTTAATACCGACAATATAGAAATACTGCGCAGGGCAGCCGCTTTAAAGCCGGTATTGAGCATGCGTCCCCAACAAGAGATAGAGCGCTTATACGGTAATGGGCTCAATATCATTAACGCGTTGTCGCTAACAGAGTTGCAGACGCAGATTTCTGCCCTGGGTTTTTCAGAATGAAAGTAAAAATATTAGCGCTTTTATTGTCAATAAAATTTCTGCCGACAATTTTATTGTTGGCAATACTGCCGTCGCTAATAATGCTGGGCGTTGCCAAATGTACCAGGGCCGCTTCCCTGTCGGCTCCGGCGGCCAGGCCGGAAGCCGGGGGCGATGGTCTTGGTGTCCGCTACGCCGCTAATTTCAATATCGAATATCTCGCTGACAGCGTCAAATTGGTAACAGATTCTGACGGCAATAGCTTATTGTTGGTCCCAAGGGGAACGCCGGTTCCATCCGCTTACGCAGATGCGCCAATGCTTGAAGCCCCCATCAGCAGCGCGATGTTTACTTCCACAACATTTGTCGCCCTTTTGGGCGCACTGGAAAATGATTCCCTTTATGATGCTGTCAGCATCGTCACGATTCCTGAAAGCCATTGGACAACGGAGCAGATTCTCCAGGGTTTCAGGAACGGAAGGACACATTTTGTCGAACATGGCTTTACAAGCCTTGCCAATATCGAAGAAATAATAAGGATAAGGCCCCAGATCGTTTTTACCGGCGGCGGGGATATTTACGACATGCAGCTGCGCAGCTTACTGAACGAAGCCGGCATTAAGCATTTAACTTTACTTGAATGGACAGAAGAAACTGATGCCGCATACCTTGAATGGATAAAATTTTTTGCGGCGTTTTTCAATCTGGACGAAGAAGCCGAGCGTATTTTTCAGGTCAAAATAGCGCGATTGAACGAGCTGTATGCAAAAGCCGCCGGTGTACCAAATAGGCCAAGCGTGGCCTATGCGCATATTTGGGACGGACTGGTCCATACACAGGCAGGATCTTCCACCCTGGCCCGGCAAATTGAAAGGGCAGGCGCTAGTTATGCGCTATCGGATCTGGAAGGCAGCGGCAGTATTACCATCAGTATGGAAGAATTTTTTATACGCTGCAGGGACGCGGATATTATCATTTACGCAACTTTGCCCCAGTACTGCCCTGACAAGAGCTTTTTACTGGGCATCGAACCGCTCATGGCGGAATTTGCCGCATTCAAAAATGACAGGATCTACATATTCGATCAGGGTTATTACATGAACAGCGACAAGGCAGTCGAGAAATTCGAGGACATGGTGTTTATGTTCCAGAGCGATCTACTTGGCGGACATAATCTTCTGATGTATCAAAAACTGCCTGACTAGTCCTAGGAATCCTCTTCTTCCTGAACCTTGAAGGCTTCGGCGGCCTTGATCACATCCTCGGCGATGCGGCCCGAGATGGGGGCGTAGTGGGAAAACGCCACGCCGAAGGAGCCGGTGCCGGAGGTTATCGATCTAAGATCGATGGAGTAGCGCAGCAGTTCCGCCTGGGGGACTTCGGCGCGGATTTCGGCAATGCCGCCGGAAGAGTCCTGGCCGAGGATCTTGCCTCGCTTGCCGGAAAGATCGCTCATAACGTCTCCCAGGTACTTGTCTTCCACAAAGACCGACAGGTTCATAACCGGTTCCAAAAGCGTGGGGCTGGCCTGCCGCATGGCTTCGCGGAAGGCGTTCCTTGAGGCCAGTTTAAAGGAGAGCTCTGAAGAATCCACCGGATGGTACTTGCCGTCAACTATGGCCACTTCCACGTCGACAGTGGGGTACTGGGCGACTGTGCCGTGGGCCATGCCTTCGTTTATGCCCTTTTCAACGCCGGGGATGTAGTTCTTGGGAACCGCCCCGCCGAAGATCTTGTTTTCGAACTTGTAACCCTCGCCGCGGCCCAGGGGGGCAATGTCCAGCAAGACCTTGCCGTACTGACCGTGACCGCCGGTCTGCTTCTTGTGGGTGTATTCGGCGGAGGCCTTTTTCGTAATGGTTTCCCTGTAGGCCACGCGGGGTACACGGGTCTCCACTTCGATCTTCTGGTTTGCCTTAATCTTGTCCAGGATAATATTTATATGAAGTTCCCCCATGCCGGAGATGACCGTCTCTTTTGTTTCGCCGTTAAATAAATAACGGAAGGTCTTGTCCTCCTCGGCGGAGCGTACAAGGAACTCGCCAAGCTTGTCGTCGTCCTTTTTCGCCGTGGCGTTAACCGCAATGGAGTGGACAGGCTCCGGAAGGCTCAAAGGCTTGAAAACCAGGCCTGTGTCCGCGATGCTGACGGTGTCATTTGTTTTTAGGGTGGCGCTTTTGGTGATGATCCCGATATCTCCGGCGGAAAGTTCCCGGACCTCTTCCAGTTTCTTTCCCTGGCAGTTGTAGAGCTTGCCGACCCTTTCCTTCTTGCCTTCTGAAACATTAACAATTTCTGAATCCGCAGAGAGCTTCCCGGTTATTATCTTTAACCAGGAGAGCTTTCCGGAGAACTGATCGTAGGAGGTTTTTATTACCAGAGCGGAAAGGGGCTTGGCGGGGTCTATTGGAATTTCCTGCTCTTGTCCGTCTTTGCCCAGGGCTGTGTCTTTGGCTGTTACCGGACTTGGGCCAATGGCCGTGATGAAATCCAGAAAGGGAATAAGGCCGGAATTCTTAAGCGGCGCACCGGCAAAGGCCGGGAGGAACTTGTTGGCGGCCAGGGCTTCGATAAGGCCCTTCTGCATATCCTCCGGCGAAAGGGAGCCGCTTTCGATGTACTGTTCCATAAGGCTATCGTTCCCCTCGGCGGCCGCCTCGATGAGCCGTTCCCTGGCTGCGTCAAGGGCGCCCTGGAAGTCGGCGGGGACGGGGCCTTCCTTTTCCGGAGTATCGTCGGCCTGGGCAAAGTAGGCCTTGCCGCTAAGCACGTCGATAACGCCCTTAAAGTCCGCCCCCTTTCCCATTGGAATACTAAAGGGGACGGGATCTGTGTTGAACTTTTCCTTTATGTCCGCAAGGGCCGTTTCAAAGTCCGAGCGATCCTGGTCAAGGCGTGAAATAAAAACGCCGCGGCTTTTACTGCCGCTTTCCAGATTACGCCAGAGCTTGATCGTTTCAATTTGTACGCCGGTTTGGCCGTTTACCGTAAGAAGGGCAAACTCTGCGGCCCTGAAAGACAGGATAACGGCTCCTGTAAAGTCCGAAGAGCCGGGGGTGTCAAAGAGATTTATTTTTTTTCCGTTTCGCTCTATATGCGCCATGGCGGCGTGAATCGAAATTTTTCGATCGATTTCCTCCGGCGTATAGTCGCTTACGGTTTTGCCTGATTCCATGGTTTCCGCCTTGGAGATTACTCCGGCGGCAAGGAGCAGGCGCTCGAAAAGGGTGGTTTTACCGGTGCCTCCATGTCCGGCGATAGCGACATTTCTGATTTGTTCGGTGGTAAAACTCATAACTTCTCCTTAATCTTCTTGATAAAAGCTTCCAGCACATCAACCATATCCGGATGGCCGATCTCTTGTAAAGCATATTCCACCCTGGTGTGGGGTTTACCGATCTTTATTATTCTGCCCAGGTCTATTGGAGTGGCAATGATCACAGAGTCGCAGTCAGCTTTGTCTATGGTCGCTGCCAGGTCCTTAACCTGCTGATCTCCGTAGCCCATGGCAGGCAATAGGGTTCCAATGTTGGGGTAGGTTTTGTATGTTTCAGCCAGCTTGCCTGTGGCGAAGGGCCGGGGGTCGATGATCTCGGCAGCGCCGAAACGGCGGGCGGCTACTGTGCCCGCGCCGGTTTTTATTTTGCCCTGGGGCAGGGGGGGGCCGGCCTCGCTTACCAGCACCCCCCTGCCCCC
>Ga0099364_10005906_pt1 | contig 17992 bp, 13 predicted proteins | sample TergutTh196P3_FD_73070 | JGI IMG/M metagenome (GOLD analysis project Ga0099364, IMG submission 73070) | Microcerotermes parvus P3 segment gut microbial communities from Pointe-Noire, Republic of the Congo - Th196 P3 | ecosystem: Host-associated > Arthropoda: Insects > Digestive system > Gut ...
GTTTTTTTGGAAGACGTGGTGGACTCGAAGAGGATCGAACTCTCGACCTCCGCATTGCGAACGCGGCGCTCTCCCAGCTGAGCTACGAGCCCATGTTTGCACATTAGTGCTGTGTATGAATCTCAGCTATTATATCAGAAAAATTTGTTTTGTAAAGAGGGACGTGAAAATATTACATATCGTATAGCTGATATTACACTTAGGAGTATGTTATTATTATTTATCGTGATTGAGGAGTTTTGGCTGATTAAATATGTGAGTTTTGCATATTTTTTACATAATAAATTACACGAAATTCTAATGCGCTTTGATTAAAAAAACATATCTTTAATGCGAATGGTTTACATAATCATACATCTAGGTGGCAAGTACAAAGAGTTATTAACATTATCCACATAGTTATCCACCGCCTTTTCTCTAAAGAACTATAATCTTAATATCAAAAATCGAAAAAAAGCCGATGTAATGCAAGTTGAGTTTGATATATGTCAAAAAACTATGGTTTGGTTTACATAATAGCTTTTTTGAATATGTAACGGATTTCTGTCAGAAATGATTTTTTTACGACAGGTTGAACAGAGCATAATGATTGTGATATGATTGCTTAGGGATTAGGGATTAGGGATTAGGGATTAGGGATTAGGGATTAGGGATTAGGGATTAGACGTGTCATTCTGAGCCGATGTAGCTTCGCTGAAATCATCGTTCATTCGGTCATGACCGAGCAAGCTCGCTCGCGACACTCATTTCACTTGATTATAAGATTCTTCACTTCGCTCAGAAAGACATCGGCGAAGAATCTTGGTTTTATGGAGGTGTTGATGAAAAGGGTTATTTGCGGAATAGTTACGACAGTGCTGATAGTGGTATTACTCTTGCCGGGGGTTGAGGCTTTTGCGGCGGGGGATATTATATATTCCAATACGCAGGCCTTGTCTGATAATCTCGATTTTACGAACACAATTTCATATAATTCCACGGATGGGCGCAGGGAGAGTTTTGACCTCAGCTTAACGGGCGCGGGGGATGCCTATCCGATGATAATGACAGGGGAGACGGTATTTGGCGCGACTACTATTTCAAGCGTGATCGCTTATGCCGAAAGTCAAGGGAAGAATGTGTTGGCGGCGATGAATACGGACTTCTTTTTTTCTCAGACGGGGATACCGATTGGGATGGTCATTGAGGAAGGGCGATATATTTCAAGCCCCGGCGGCAGGTCTACTGTAGCTATCGGTTATGACGGCAGTGTGAGCATTTTTGAAAACGCCGGTGTTCAGATCAGCTTATATAATAATGGGCAAATCGACGACTGGAGAAGCATCGTCCTCAATGATATCTCGAATGGGGCTGACGAAACCCTGTTTGATGGCGATTTTTCCGGCGAGGGTTTTGAGCATGACGGTTATGACGGTTATAACGGCTATGACGGCGGTTATGACGATTTTGAGAGCTTTGAAAATAATAACGTCAATAATGAGACCATAGACAGCGGCAGTGAAAACGGCGAGGGTTTTGGCAATGCCGGAGAGACTGTTACGCTCAGCAATTTGAATAAAACGCGTACCGACACAGGCGGTATGGTTTTGTATACGGAAGATTTTTCCACAGTTTCCACCCGAACGACAACACCCGGATGGTTTGTGAGATTTAGGGTATTGGACGGCACTTTGACTGTTTCGGGCAAGATGATGCTTGAAGTAGTTGAAACGCTGGAATCTGAAAGAGCGGTTCCGATAGGCGAGGGGTATATGGTCTTGACCGCCGCGCATACCGCTTATCGGGACGGGCAGTTTAGAAAATTCGAGATTGGTGATATTGTCACATTGTCAACGAAACCGAACACTCAAAGGCTTCTTGATGTCCGCAGCGCTACGGGGAGCGGGGATATACTTGTTTCAAACGGTGTCAAAACAAATCCCGAGAGATGGAACAACTCGCTTAAACCCAGAGCGCCGAGGACGGCTTTTGGGGTCAGGGAAGACGGGAGCATGATAAGCATTGTTGTTGATGGGCGCAACACAGTCCATTCTGTTGGCATGACGCTAAACGAGTTGGCTGATAGAATGATCGCTATGGGCGCTGTCTATGCGGTCAATTTGGACGGAGGCGGTTCATCGGCGATGAGGGTAAGGATTCCGGGCGACAGCAACGCAACGCTCATTAACCGCCCGTCAGACGGGTCGGAACGCAGATGCTCGACATATCTTTTGTTTGTGACAGACAAAATATCCGATGGCAGAACAAAAAATCTGAGCATCAGAAATGATGGAGTCATTGTGCTTGCGGGTTCATCAATCAATCTTGATTTTGCCGCGACGGATAGTGGATATAAACCCGTTGCCGTGCCACAGGACATTGTGGCGACCCCTTCCGCTTATGATGCTGTTCTTACCGAGAGGCGGTTTACAGCGGGCAGCGAGGCGGGGACAGATATTCTCAGTTTGTATTCCCCGTCTACGGGAGCGGTAGGTTCAGGTAATATCGTTGTCATAACACGCCCGACATCTATCACGCCTGCGATAAAAGGGACGGACACCCCGCTTACAGCCGTGCGCCTCGCTCCGGGAGAGGTTTTGGAGTTTGATGTAATTGCGAGTTATTATAGAAGGCCTGTAATTGCCGAGTTACATTCATTTACTTATGAAGTCACCGGGGAGATAGGAGAAATGATTGAACCGGGTCTTTTTGAGGCAGGTAATATCATGCAGGCTAAAGGTTCGATAATTGTTTCGGCAGGTGGGCGGGAAACCGTTATTGATGTTGAAATCGGCGGTTTTGTTGATATGGAAAATCATTGGGCGAGAGAATACGCTGAGTTTCTGTATACGACAGGCATTACAGTAGGTATCACGGCTACGGAATACGGGCCGAACCTCATTATGAAACGCGGGGATTATATACTCATGCTGCACAGGGCGGCAGGGGAGCCGATGCCTCTCAGCCAAGAAAATTATGATGATGTCCCGTCTGATATGTATTATTATGACGCGATAGCTTGGGCGAAGGAATTAGGGATAGCCGACAGCCCGGAAGGTGAAGACCCGGGTATCTTTGACCCGCAGGGTGAGCTGACAAGACAGGATGCGTTTGTGTTTTCTTATCGCGCCCTAAATGCTATAGGGGTAGAGGCTGACGATGGGACAGAGGAGGATATTGAAGGATTCCCCGATGCCGATCAGCTCACTGAACGCTCTTTGATACCAACGGCGACGTTGATAAAGCTCGGGATAGTTGAAGGCATGGGCGGATATCTCGCCCCGAATGACACGATGACAAGGGCACAGATGGCGAAAGTCGTGACGATGTTGGTTTCTATTTAGGGGTTAGGATTTAGGGACGGGGGAAACCATCCCGCCTCTGCGGAGGCACCCCTCCCTAGAGGGGAATTAGGATAAAAGTATGTTTGTTGATAAGGCTGAGATAATTGTAAAGGCGGGGAAGGGCGGGAATGGCGCGGTGTCGTTTCGGCGTGAGAAGTATGTTCCCAACGGCGGGCCTGACGGTGGTGACGGAGGGCGCGGCGGCAACATCGTGCTAATGACGGATTCCAATATGTCAACACTTATGGACTTCCGATACAAGCGCAGTTATTCGGCGGATAACGGCGCTGATGGTTCGGGGAGAAATTGCACGGGAAGGGATGGGAAGGATTTTGTGATTCGCGTCCCAAACGGTACAGTTATCAGAGAAAAAGAGAGCGGGGCAATAATAGTTGACATGACAGGCCCGGAACCTTTTGTTCTTGTTCGCGGCGGAACCGGCGGCTGGGGCAACAGGCATTTCGCGACTCCGACCCGGCAGGCGCCAAGATTTGCGAAATCCGGGCTTCCCGGAGAAGAACTAGCCGTCATACTCGAGTTGAAACTGCTTGCTGATATTGGGTTGCTGGGTTTCCCGAATGTTGGTAAATCAACGTTGCTTTCTGTCGTTTCAAAAGCTCATCCCAAAATCGCTGATTACCACTTTACCACGCTATTCCCGAATTTGGGCGTAGTGTTTATCAGTGAGGGTAAATCATATGTCATGGCTGATATCCCCGGTATTATAGAGGGGGCTTCCGATGGCGCGGGGCTTGGGCATGATTTTCTGCGGCATATTGACAGATGCAGGCTGCTCATACATATTGTTGACATTTCGGGAAAAGAGGGGCGTGACCCTATTACTGATTTTGAGACGATCAATGATGAACTGAGGCAGTACAATCCGAAACTCGCAGAGCGCCCGCAGATCGTTGCGGCAAATAAATGTGATATCGCGCAAGACGAAGAAAACATAACCCGTTTCAAGAAATACGCTGAGGAACATGGGTATGATCTGCATATGATTTCCGCCGCTACAAGAGCAGGCATAAAAGAACTCATAAACGCCGTGGCGGAGAAACTAAGCAAGTTGCCGCCAACGATTGTTTATGAGCCTGAATATGTTCCTAAACTGAAAGTTACAGGAAACCCTGAAGATTTAGTGATCGAGTGTCATGGTGATGTCTGGACGATAGAGGGAGCATGGTTGGAAAGGCTGGTTCAGAATGTAAACTTCTCTGATTATGAATCCAAAATGTTCTTTGACAGGATGCTGCGAAACGCGGGAATATTCACGCGTCTCGAAGATATGGGCATACATGACGGAGATACAGTGAGTATCTATAATCTGGAGTTTGAGTATTATCGTTAGGATTTAGGGAATACTAAACATCAATGCCGAGGCTTGTCATTAGTTTTGCCAAAGAAGGCATATCGGGCAGGAGCATTACTGTCGCGCTTGTGGTTTTGCCGGAAATCTCTATCTCGTTTTGGATGAGCAGCAGGGTGTCGCTGATATGCGCGAAGAAAATGGACGGGACGCTCATAATCGAACCCAGCATATCGAGCGTGGCTTCGGGCGGGGAAATATTGATCGTCAGCCCTGTCATGTCAGCAATCGCTCCGACAAATGAACCGGACATGATGTTCGCTATCTCATTGATGGCGGAGAGCCCAATCTCGTCAATATCTTCATAGCTGCTAAATTCTGTGCCCATAAGGAAGTTCGCCAAATCACAGGCGACATCAACAGGCAGCAGGAACACCATCATGCCATCAAGCTCATCGGAAAGTGTAAGCAGTATACCGACCATGATAGCGTCAGCTCCACCCAGAATCTCATAAGCTTCGTTGAACCCTTTAATGCAGATGCCGGGTATGGAAATGTTAGTGGGATGCCCAATCATCCGCGACAATGCCGCAGCGGCGTTCCCGGAACCAATATTGGCGATTTCCCTCAAGACATCAATATGAAGATCGTTGATTTCATCAAAAGACTTAAAAGCCATGTCGTCCTCCTAATATTCATGTATATATGGCATATAATACCACATCAAGGGTACTGTTTCAAGAGTTTATGCAGAAATTTTCGGGCAGCGGCATGAGGAATATACGAGGAACACTAGATGAGAGGTAATGTTAATACTATCGGGGAGATTCTGAAGAAACATGATTTCAGGTTTTCGAAATCAAAAGGTCAGAATTTTTTGATTGATGCCAACATACCCGAAAAGATAGTCAGGCTGTCAGGGATAAACGAAACTAACTGTGTCCTCGAAGTCGGGCCGGGTCTTGGGGCATTAACTTCTGAACTTTGCAAAGCGGCGGGATATGTCGTCGCGGCGGAGCTTGATATGCGGCTGATACCTATTCTCAGCGAGATGTTTTCTGACCGGGCAAATGTTGAAATCGTGCAAGCGAACATATTGAAAATGGATATAGGCGGTTTTTTTGCCGAAAAAGCGAAGAAATTTCGCCCATGTGTCTGTGCCAACCTACCATACAACATCACGACTCCCGCTTTGACAAAGCTGATCAATACGGGCATTTTTGAGTTTATTACCGTCATGGTGCAAAGAGAAGTTGCCGGGCGCATGATTGCCGGGCAGGGGAGTTCTGAGTATGGCGCGTTTTCTGTTTTTACGAATTTTTACTCCGAGCCGCGAATACTGTTTGATGTCCCCCCGGAGTGTTTTATGCCAAAACCAAAAGTCCATTCATCTGTGGTAATGTTGGAAATGCGATCGACCCGCCTGTTGCCGTGTGAGAATGAAGGTGAGTTCTTCAAAGTCGTAAGAGCGGCGTTTGGGCAAAGGAGAAAAACATTAGTTAATGCTTTGTATGCGGTGTTTGGGCCGGCGAAAACCAAAGAAGATATCGCGGGAATTGTGGTTGAATGTGGTTTTGACGTTAATGTTCGCGGAGAAGAACTGAGTCCGGAAGATTTTGCGAGGTTATCTCAAATGTTTTTCCGCTGAGATATGCAAGAGGGCCGGCATCTGACTTGAAAGCGAAAGTAATCTTGTATGCACAGAGAGATTGATATTGCCTGTTATTAGGCCTGTTGCGGTTTGTGCCGTGATTTCTTGCTGTGCTTATTTCGCTTGTCTCGCCGCGTTTTGCTTTATCGTCTTTGATGCCGCCGTATTTTCTATCGCCGAGCAGTGGGTGGCCTATATCGGCAAATTGAGCGCGTATTTGATGGGAACGCCCCGTAATCAACCGACATTCGAGCAGAGCCATGTTATCAGCGGTTTTGATTGTTTTGTAGTCCGTTACAGCCGGTTTTGACTGCGGGAGAGGCGTTTGCGTAATGAGTGATATGTTTTTCGCGGTGTCCTTTATCAGATAACCCTCAAGTCTTGCGGCCGGCGGGTCGGGGATGCCGTTTACAGCGGCGAGGTAGTATTTGTCAATCTCGCGGAGCCTGATTTTTTCGTTGATGATACGCAGAGCCGCCGCGTTTTTCGCTGCGATCACCAAACCTGATGTGTTTCTGTCAATGCGGTTGCATAGGGCGGGGGAGAAGGAGTGTTCTTTTTCGGCATCCCATTCGTTTTTGCCAATCAAATATGATTGGATTTGATTGATCAGCGTAACAGACGAGTTGCTGTTTCCGCTGTGGCAAAGCACTCCTGCTTTTTTGTTTACAATTAGGATGTTATTATCCTCATAGATAATGTCAAGGGGTGTTGATGTCAAGTTTTTTTGTGTTTGGCTATCTGATTTTGCGACAGGGCTTGTATTATCGTTTGTTGGATTGCGCGGGCGATCCGCAAAAAATTCGTCGTTAATGTACATTTGGACGAAATCACCCTCACGGAGGATATAATCTCGTTTTGAGCCTTTGTTTCCGACCTTAATACGCTTGATACGGATGTATTTTTGAGTGAGCGAAGCCGACAGAGCCGGAGCGGTTTTTGACACAAATCTATCAAGCCGCTGCCCCGCGTCATTGTGGTTTATTGCAAATTCTTTCATTAGCTACGCTCCCTGATGGTGATTATTCGCATAATACCATAAAAAGTATTTGACAACAATACTTGTATGCCGTATAATGACCAAGCGTTATTCAGGATTTAGGGTGATTTCCCCCGTAAGTTACTATTTGTATCGGAGTGCTAATGTGCTGATCGATCTTAGAGAGATAATCGGTGTTCCCGGTGCCAAAACGTCTTTTCAGTTCAAGCCTGATCTTTCGGAGGCTATTGATGGCAGCATTATCCGTTTCAAAGAGCCGATGGACGCGGTTGGTAAAGTAGTAAACAGAGCGGGTGCATTGTCTTTTACAGCGGACTTGGATTTGGTGTGTGTTTGCGTATGTGCCAGATGCCTGAAAGAGTTTGAGTTGCCCATACATCAGCATATTTCAGTAAATCTCATTGAAGGCGATGAGGACATGGAAGTGTCTGACGGATACTTCATTCGGAACGATTCTGTTGACGCAAATGAGATAATTTGCACTGAATTTATATTGAACATGGAACAACGCCTGTTGTGCAGTGAAGACTGCCCGGGGCTTTGCGAAAGATGCGGCGCTGTGCTGAACGACGGGCAATGCTCATGTAAAAAACCGATCGACCCGCGGCTTGCGGCACTTGAAAGTTTATTGAGTTAATACCTAACCACAAAGGAGGTGTTTTGAATGGCAGTTCCAAAGAGTAAAATATCAAAAGCGAGGAGAGACAAGAGGCGTTCCGCCCATTGGAAACTTAAGGTACCCGGGCTTGTTAAGTGTCCGAGCTGTGATGAGCTTCGACTTCCGCATAGGATGTGTAAAGCGTGCGGAACCTATAACGGGCGCGAGGTCGTCTAGCATTTCGTCCGAGGGCGGGGATAACCCCGCCTTTACTCTTGATAATGGGCAGTGGCATGGAAGTGAGCAAAAAACTATGAACGCAAGTGTTAAGTCTGTGTCTTCCGGAAGCCCGGCGGCACGGTCTAAAATATCAAGTGGCGATATCCTGCGTAAAATCGACGGCAATCTGATAACCGATGTTTTGGACTACAAGTTTTACTCATATCCTGAGCGGATTTTGCTCGAATTAATAGGCATTGACGGCAGAATCAAGTTTGTTCGGATAACTAAGCCGGAAGGTGCCGATATTGGGTTGGAGTTTGATGAGTATTTAATGGACTCTGAGTGCTCATGCTCAAATAATTGCGTTTTCTGTTTTATTGACCAGCTTCCGCGTGGTATGAGAAAGACATTGTACTACAAAGATGATGATATCAGGATGTCTTTTTTGCAGGGAAACTATATAACTCTGACAAATCTGTCGCAGAACGATATAGACCGTATCATAAGTTTCCGTATCAGCCCGATAAATGTATCTGTGCATAGCTTATCACCGGATTTGCGTTCGTTTATGATGGGTACTGAAAAGGGCGCGTATGGGATAAAGGTTCTGAAAACACTCGCTAGAGCGGGGATTACTTTGAACTGTCAAATCGTATGCTGTCCCGGAATTAATGATGGTGACGAGCTGCGGCAATCATTGGAGGAGTTTATTCGGCTCGGTGAATCCATAAACTCTGTCTCGATCGTGCCTGTGGGTCTGACTTCCCATCGTGAGGGGCTTATGGAGTTGCGGCTGTTTGATGAGACACTTGCCGGACAGACAATAGTGCTAGTTGACAAATATGCGGATTTTTGTCTGAAAAACCGAGGCAGCAGGGTCTTTTACTGCGCGGATGAGCTTTATATCAAAGCGGGCTTGAAGTTACCCGCGAATGGTTATTATGAGGATTATCCCCAACTTGAAAATGGTGTTGGGATGATGAGACTGCTGATGACCGAATTTTACGCGGAGTTGAGACATCAGAGGGCAGGGGCAGGTTGTTGCTGTGCTAGGCGTAAAACTCTCGCTGCACAGCGGAATCAAGGAACCGGAGCGCCGTTTACGGTTGTGACGGGTATGGCGGCGAGCGCATATTTAACAGAATTGTTAAAATCAGCAGAGAGATTATATGGTAGAATCAAGGCAAATGTGGTTGCAATCAAAAACGATTTTTTCGGGCATACGGTTACGGTTGCCGGGCTGGTAACCGGCGGGGATATTATTGCACAGCTTGAAGGGTTTGACTTAGGTTCGCGAGTTCTGATCCCGCGCAATATGCTCAGGCGCGGCGAGGACGTTTTTCTGGATGACGTGACTGTAATGGAACTCTCCGCAGCTTTAAACACCCCCGTGGAAGTAGTTGGCGTTAACGGCGCGGAGTTTTTACGCGCGGTGTTTAGGGGTTAGGAGTTAGGAGACGGGCTATGTGATTCCGGAAAGCGGAGCATGGATGCGGAGCGAGCTTTTTATCGCATGGATGACGATAATGAGCGGTGGAGGAACACATAGCTCGGCGACGGATACTGATTACTTAGGATTTAGATATGGCAAAACCTCTTATAGCTATAGTTGGGCGGCCTAATGTTGGCAAGTCTACATTGTTTAACAAAATCGCGGGTAAAAGGCTCGCGATTGTTGAAGATACGCCGGGGGTCACAAGGGACAGGTTATACGCCTCTGCCGACTGGTGCGGGCGCGAGTTTGACATTGTGGATACAGGCGGGATCGAACCCGTTACCGATAATGAAATGCTATTGTTTATGCGTGAACAGGCTTTAATAGCTATCGAAATGGCTGATGTTATCGTCTTTGTGACCGATTTTACAACCGGTGTGACGGCAACAGATGAGGAAGTTGCGAGGATGCTTTTGAAATCGCAAAAACCTATTCTACTTGCGGTAAACAAAATGGATTCTGTCGGCGCGGTCAATCCTGATATTTATGAGTTTTATTCATTAGGTTTGGGTGATCCGATATCTGTCTCTGCTGTTCATGGGCATGGCACAGGCGATTTACTGGATGAGTGCCTGAAACTAGTCCCCGAGCAAACGGAGTCTGACGAGGATGATACCGTGATTTCTGTTGCTGTCATCGGAAAACCCAATGCGGGCAAATCATCTTTGATAAACTCCATTTTTGGCGAGAAACGTGTTATTGTAAGCGATGTTCCCGGTACGACAAGGGATGCGGTTGATTCCCGTCTTGAAAATGAGTCAGGTAAGTTTGTGTTTATAGACACCGCAGGCTTGCGGCGCAAATCCAGAATAAACGACAATATTGAGAAATACAGTGTTCTTCGCGCACAGATGGCGGTCAGGCGTGCTGATGTCTGTGTCATTATGATCGATGCGCGTGATGGCATCACTGAACAGGACACAAAAGTAGCCGGACTTGCCCATGAGGAGGGGAAGGCGAGTATTATCGTTGTCAATAAATGGGATCTTATAGAAAAAGAAACCGGTACAATGGAAAAAATGCGGAGTGATGTCAAACGCGATCTGAGTTACATGACTTATGCGCCTGTCCTGTTTATTTCCGCGCTTACAGGCCAACGTGTCGGCCGCCTTTTTGAGCTTATAAACTATGTTTCCGAACAAGCGTCTATGAGGATTACGACGGGTACGCTCAATCATCTTCTCGCGGACGCGGTTGCGCGTGTTCAGCCGCCTACGGACAGAGGGCGCAGGTTAAAGGTTTATTATATGACCCAAGTGGCTATCCGTCCGCCGACATTTGTTTGTTTTTGCAATGATTCGGAGTTGTTTCATTTTTCATATTTGAGATATTTGGAAAATCAAATCAGAAATGTATTTGGCCTTGAAGGAACCCCGGTGAGGATGATAGTCAGGCAACGAAATTAGGGGTTAGGATTTAGGATTTAGGATTTAGGATTAAGATTTATGAGTGTTTTATCTGCTTTTCTTACGATTATAGCGGCGGTTTTTCCGGCGTATGTTTTGGGTGGGACGAATGGCGCCATCATCACTTCAAAACTGCTTTATCGAAAGGATATCCGCGATTACGGCAGCGGCAATCCGGGGCTGACTAATTTTTACAGGGTCTTTGGTAAAGCCGGTGCGCTTATTGTGGTCGCGATTGATGTGCTGAAAACTTTAGGGCCTGTGTTCTTCGGCGGTTGGCTCTTTGGCCACTTCTATGATATGGTTTATTTTGGGCGCGTGATGTCGGGGCTGTTTGTGATGATAGGACATTCTTTTCCGATTTTTTATCGTTTTCGGGGCGGCAAAAGTGTGATGGCGGCGGGTACTGTTTTGATAATAATCGACTGGCGTATCGCGCTTATCGCATGGGGGATGTTTGTTCTGATAACTCTTTTGACACGATATGTTTCACTTGGCGCGATGCTTGGTGTCATGTCTTTCCCGATAGGGCAGTTTTTCTTCAATTTTGACCGCTATGTGGCTGATGCCCGATTTTTGCTCAATCTCGATGGGTATTTGGAAATGACATTTGCGGTCGCGTACGCCGCGCTGCTTATCGGACGGCATCACGAGAATATCAAGCGCCTTATTAGTGGTCAGGAGTCTAAAATAAAGTTTAGGCGTTAGGTTGGCGTTAGGTTATATTACGGCGAGGAATAATAATATGAATATTACGGTTTTTGGCAGCGGCGCATGGGGTACGGCTATCGCGCTTGTTTTGCATGATAATGGGCATGAGGTTACACTGTGGTCAAAATTTGAAACCGAGGTTGAAACACTGCGGGTGTCGCGTGAAAACCCATTGCTCGGTGGGGTCAAAATTCCAAATGATATTGCAATGACCTCGGATATCGCAAAAGCGGCGGAGGATGCTCATGCGGCAGTTTTTGCGGTGCCGTCTTTTGCTGTGCGGGACACGGCGCGTGCGCTTAGGAGCTGCCTTGATGACGAGTGTATAGTGATTTGTATGTCAAAGGGCATTGAGAAAGACAGTTCCGCTCTTTTTACCGATATTTTGATAGAAACGCTCGGAAATCCGGCGCGGATCGCTTCTGTCTCCGGCCCTACCCATGCGGAGGAAGTAAGCAGACGCATACCGTCAGCTTGCGTTGCGGCTTCGGAGCAAATTGCTGTTGCAGAGCGGGTTCAAGACCTTTTGATGAATGATTATTTACGCGTCTACACATCAACTGATGTAATTGGTGTTGAGCTGGGCGCGGCATTAAAGAATGTCATCGCTTTGTCGCTTGGCGTATGTGTTGGACTTGGATTTGGCGACAATACAAAAGCGATGCTGATGACACGCGGGCTTGCGGAAATGGCGGAGCTATGTGTAAAACTTGGCGGCAGGAAAGAGACGCTTGCGGGCTTGACGGGGCTGGGCGACCTTATCGTCACCTGCCTCTCGGAACATTCACGCAACCGCCGTGCCGGAGAACTCATAGGGAAGGGTTTATCCGCAGAGGAGGCGATGGTAAAGGTCGGCGCGGTTGTAGAAGGATACTATGCCGCGAAGGCAGCTTGCGAGCTGGCGAAATCCGTTGGGGTAGAGATGCCGATATGCTCCGAGGCATACAAGGTTTTATATGAAAACAAACAGCCTATATCGGCAATGAAAGAGCTAATGGCAAGAGAACGAAAAAGCGAAACACGTTCAGGCGAAGAACGCTGGGTCACTTAGGGGTTAGGATTTAGGATTTAGGATTTAGGATTTAGGGAAAATTCCCCTCTGGGGAGGGGTGGCGCGGAGCGACGGGGTGGTTCTGCGAGGCGAAGCCGAGCAGAGGATTCCGTCTGCGTTAGAATTCAGGAGGCGCTGTTGTTATTTTTTGAGTATTTGTCGGGGCTTGTTGGTAAAAAAGTCGCTGTTGTGGGGGCGGGGGTCAGTAACTTGCCGCTTATTGAGAGGTTATTGGAAGCGGGGGTTAGTACAACAATCCGTGATAAGCGGTCGCGCAGTGAAATGGAAGCTGTTGCGGAACGTTTTGAGCGGCTCGGTGCAAGGTTGTGCCTCGGTGCCGGATATTTGGATTCTATTGACGAAGATTTGATTTTCAGAACGCCGGGTATTATGCCTTGGAATCCTGCTTTTGAAGCGGCAGTGCAGCGAGGCGCGGTGCTGACATCTGAGATGGAAGTCTTTTTTGATGTTTGCCCATGTAAGATTATTGCTGTCACGGGCAGTGACGGCAAGACGACCACGACCTCTATTATCGCTGAACTGCTCCGCAGGCAAGGTTTGACAGTGCATCTCGGCGGCAATATCGGAAACCCGCTTCTCTGTGGGGCGGATGCTATGGGTTCCGATGATATTGCCGTCTTGGAGTTGTCTTCTTTTCAGCTTATTACGATGAGAAAAAGCCCGAATATAGCTGTGATCACAAATATATCGCCAAACCACCTTGATGTTCACAGGGATTATGATGAGTATGTCAATGCAAAACGCAATATATTTTTGCATCAAAGCAGCGCGGATATTGTGATACTTAACTATGACAATGAGATTACACGCGGATTTGCCCGTGAAACACGCTCTGAAGTGCGCTTTTTCAGCCGCAGGGCGAGGGTCGATAATGGCGTTTATTATGAAAACGGAGCGATATCTGAAGTGTCAAGTATTCAGGGTGGAACTATAATACGCACCGATGAAATCCGCTTGCCCGGTACGCATAATGTTGAGAATTATATGGCCGCGTTTGCCGCTGTTTCAGGATTGGTAGGCTATGATGCCATGCGGGCGACGGCGCGGACGTTTCAAGGCGTAAGGCATAGGCTGGAGCTTGTCAGTGAGCGGCAAGGTGTGAAATATATAAATGATTCAATAGCCACTACGCCCACAAGGACAACAGCCGGACTAAAAGCGTTTGACAGGAAAGTTATTCTGATCGCGGGTGGTTACGATAAGGGTTTGGATTTCACTCAACTCGGAGTGGAGATATGCGAATATGTAAAAACGCTTATTCTGACCGGCCACACCGCAGGGCGTATCAGGGACGCTGTAATAAACGCGCCCGGCACAGTGGATAAGCCTGATATTTTCACCTATGATAATTTTGAAGACGCTGTGAAAGCCGCCTCGGAAAAAGCAAAAGACGGCGATATAGTATTACTATCCCCGGCCTGCGCGTCATTTGACAGCTTTAGCAACTTCGAAGAACGCGGAGAGGCGTTTGGGCGAATAGTTGATCAATTAGGGACTAGGGATTAGGGCGTGGGCTTATAAAAATTAGGAGTTAGGAATGAGGAGTTAGGAGTTGGGGGTTAGATTCTTCACTGCGTTCAGAATGACATTATATGCGGGTTAGGAGTTAGGAGCCGTGGTATGTGATTCCGTAAAGCGGAGCATGGATGCGGAGCGGGCTTTTTATCGCATGGATGACGATAATGAGCGGTGGAGGAACACATAGCTCGGCGACGGCTGCTTATTGCGTTAGGAGTTAGGCGTTTGGAGATTTCGGGTAGGGTTAAAGAGATTGCGGCGCGGGTGATGGGTGATGTTGCGGGGCGGTTTGATGTTGTTGACGATATTGCCCAAAAAAATACCGACAAGGTGCTCCGCGCGTTTCAGAGGCATCGGGTATCGGATGCCTGTTTTGGCGCGACTACGGGGTATGGATATAATGATAAAGGCCGTGAAACGCTTGATTTAGTTTTTGCGGATATTATGGGAACGGAATCGGCACTTGTGCGGGCCGGTTTTGTCAGCGGCACTCATGCTATCACAGCCGCTCTTTTTGCCGCTCTGCGTCCGGGGCAGACGCTTCTTTCCGTTACGGGAACACCATATGACACGATTCATGGTGTCATTGGGATTTCCGGCAATTATGCAGGGTCGCTGAAGGAATATGGTATCAGTTATTTGCAGGTGGAGCTTGACAGGCAAGGAGCGCCGGATCAAGCGGCAATCTCAAAAGCACTGCGCGAAAAGAATATTGGCGCTGTTTTGGTGCAGCGTTCCCGGGGGTATTCATCACGGCGGGCACTGACTGTGAAAGAAATAGGCCGGATTGTTGAAATGGTACGCGCTGAAAAGCCGGATGTTATTGTGTTTGTTGATAATTGTTACGGCGAGTTTACGGAAACGACAGAACCGGGTGATGTTGGAGCGGATTTGACAGCGGGTTCATTGATAAAAAACCCGGGCGGCGGGATCGCGCCAACCGGGGGATATATAGCGGGCAGAAAAGATTTAGTAGAAGCGGCGGCATATAGGCTCACAGCACCGGGGATTGGCGGGCATTGCGGCGCGACGCTCGGAGTCAACAGATTGCTCTATCAGGGTTTGTTTATGGCACCGCATACAGTAGCACAAGCTATGAAGACAGCCGTGTTTTGCGCGAGGCTCTTTGAAATTCTTGGTTATCAGACCTCGCCGGGTTTTCTTGAAGAACGCTCGGATATCATACAATCGATTGAGCTTGGATCGCCGGAGTTGCTGGAGCTGTTTTGCAGAGGTATTCAGGAAGGTGCGCCTGTAGACTCATTCGTTAGTCCGGTGGCGGGCGAGATGCCGGGATATGATTGCCCTGTGATAATGGCGGCAGGCGGTTTTGTGCAGGGCGCGTCGATAGAGCTTTCCGCCGATGCCCCGATGCGGGAGCCGTACAGCGTGTATTTACAAGGCGGCCTGACATTTGAATCCGCAAAGACAGGAATAATGCTCGCGGCATCGTATTGCGAAAAAGGCATTGACAAAAGGTGATTTCGACAATATAATTAGCGACATAGCGGATTTGTGTAATGGTAGCACGACAGACTCTGACTCTGTTTGTCTGGGTTCGAATCCTAGATCCGCTGCCACAAAGAATAACTCTCTAAATCATTGTAATTGCAATGGTTTGGAGAGTTATTCTTTAGTCGGATGCCGCGCAGCCAAATCGTCAACAATGGCGATTAACTCCTTTTCGCTCTCGCGGTCGCCCGCATAGGGATAGACAAGGCATTTTTTGTTGAAGGTCAAAAGATGAGTTTTCGCTTTTTCATCATTATGCGAAACAAGTTTTTCATAAGCGTACATCAGCCTATGCTTGGAGAGATGCGTTTTGCTTGCCGCAATGTATTTTTTTAGTTTGGGTGTAAAAAGGCGTTCTATTTTATCTTGCCGTTCTTGGGAAGGTTCACTCATTATTTCAAGAAACAGCAATTCACAGCGGGTTTCATTTTTGAGTACTTCAATGAGTTTGCCGCCTTTAGCGAGGATTCTTTCGGCAAGCGTTTTGGCATCAACAAAGTCATGGCGGTCGATCAGCCGAGCTAATCCCATAGTGGCGAAATTGGCTGAAATGGTATTGTTGAAATCATAGTTATCTGAAAAAACGAACCATTCTTCCGGCAGGTTTTTTGTCCTCTCGCCTGAAGATATCCGTGCGTTAATTGTTAGCAAACGCCAATGGAGTTGCTGTGTCTGTCCGCTTTTTACAAGTGAAACAACATTGCTTCCGTCTGTGGCAAGTCCGCCGAGTTTCAAAGGGAGTATGTTAAGCAAGCCAAGAAACAAACCCACTCCGAAAAGTGGTATGAAAACATCCCCAGCATAGGTGAAAACATCTCTTAAAAACAGGAAAAGCGCAAAAAATATACCACTTGCAATAAAATTCATAAGCCCACCGCCGAGGTAGTACAGCGCAAAAGGATAAGTGTTGTTTATCGGTTCCGGCGGGGACATCAGGCATTGCCCGCCCGCTCCCGTGATGGCAAATCTTTTAAGATTTAGCTTGCCATTTTTTTTGATAATCATTATGCTGCCGATGCTAAAGGAAGTGAATTTATAGCCGCTTAGAAGACCTGCGGCTAAATGCCCCGCCTCGTGTAAGACTATATGCAGCACAAAACCAATCAGCAATGATACAAATACCAACAGCCGGGCGATCAGTTCTATGCCGTGAGAAGAAGCCCCGTCGGCATCTGCTCCCGCATTACTCCCGATGATAAAGCCGATTGTTATACCTATTGCCGCACCTGCGACATAAGGCAGTATGCCTTTTAGTAGGGTTTTAGTTTTCTTCTTCATCTGCTTTCTCCAAAGCGTTTTCTATATCTGCTCTTTATTTTGTGGTTTTTTCTTCCAATCTATTCATCTGTGCGAAAAATCTGTCGTAATCACTCTCAAAAAGTCTGTCTTGTATTACGCGATACTTCTCAAACTCGCAAAGCGCGTGTTGCTCGGCAATTTTAGCGGAAATTTTGCCTGCATTTGTCAAAAGCTCGTTACCATCAGCTTGTAAAATCAAGTCAATATGATTTGCCCAATCTGTCATTGTCATAGGTACATGAGCCATTGCGCGGCGTTCCGCCAAATCAAGATACGCGGATACGATGAGTTCGAGAGAGCGCATTTCTTCTTCTGTCAGATAGTTTTTAGCCACAACAACGTCACCTCGTTGAATTTTACCGTCCGGTGCATCGTTCCAAGTGGTTAGGCCCATGTGTTCACGTTTTGCGTCAGCACGATTATAAATAACCTCAGCGGCGGTGTTCCCGTGGACGGAGAAATGCAACTTATTTTGAATTTTGGCAAAGAACTCCCGCGTAGTTTTCGCAGTTTTATCATAATCAAGCGAGGTTGCGTATATGTCGGTAATTTTCTGATAAAACCGCCGTTCGGACAGTCGTATCTCGCGGATTTTTTCAAGCTGCTTGTCGAAATACTCTTGAGTAAGAACTGTGCCGCCATTTTTCAGGCGTTCCTCGTCCATTACCCAACCTTGAATGGTGTAGTCCTTTACAATCGTATTTGCCCATTTGCGGAACTGGACGGCTCTGTCATTATTGACCTTGAAACCCACAGAGATAATCGCTTGAAGATTGTAATGGTCAATCTCACGCTCAACCTCGCGGCTGCCCTCGGTTTGAACTATTCGATATTTTCGAATAGTTGACTCCGCTTGTAACTCGCTGTCCTCAAAAA